>Ga0209083_1002612_pt1 | contig 16707 bp, 26 predicted proteins | sample AM7aDNAmetaG_FD_184132 | JGI IMG/M metagenome (GOLD analysis project Ga0209083, IMG submission 184132) | Freshwater microbial communities from Finland to study Microbial Dark Matter (Phase II) - AM7a DNA metaG (SPAdes) (version 3) | ecosystem: Environmental > Aquatic > Freshwater > Lake ...
TCATGCAAAGTGGATTCGAGGACCGCCAGCCGTTCGGGGGCTGACAAATGGCGGAGTTCTTCGAGAATATCGCTCGTTTTCATCATGATATAGTATAGGTTTTGCGGTTCACAGAAGCAAGAGCTGATTGCTGAGGGTCGAGCGGCAAGCGGTCAGTTGACAGAGGACAGTCACCGACATCCGATGTCGGGTCCCGACTCAAAGTCGGTGAAGGTCAGCGGTCTAAAGTCTATGGTCTAAAGTCTAGTCTTAGCCACAGATGCACACGGATGGACACGGATATTTACCACGAAGCCGAGTCAGACGAGACGCTGTCCTCAGCAATGCTGTTAGCCGCAAAAGAACACAAAAAGCGCAAAGACTAGCCACGAATAGACACGAATGGGTTAACCGCGGATCACGCAGATGGCGCGGATGATTAGCGGAAGAGTCCAGCGATCAGAGATCAGCGGTCAGTAGTCAGAGGCAATTCGAAACGACCCGTCACAATGCCCGGCACGGTGATGTCTTCGTCCAGTTCTTCCCAACGCAACGCATAACCGTTGAGACGGAGTTCAACCTGTTTCAATTGCCGGGCCGTGGCGTCCTTAAGTCGACGAAACCGATCCGCGGGAAAACCAATGATTCTCCCATCGGTTAGTTCGAGGTAGATGGTGCGACCCTCCACCCAAACACGCAGCGCGGCGGTTTCCGTGGCGGGAATAGTCTCAGCGAGGGTGGTGCTCATTGTATTTAGTCTCCAATAATTGCCAATTTTCAAAAATAAGCCGTTCAACCTTGCGCAGTTCGTGGGCTGGTAAACCGCGATTACTGGCCAGCCGGATCGGCTGCAGCCAAAATTTACACTCTCCCTCCCCACACTCAACGTGAATATGGGGTGGCTCGGTGCGCTCGTCGGAATAGAAGTGAAACCGGTAGCGACCAATTTTCAGGATTGTGGGCATGGCTAGAGAACTGTCAGGTTGCCCAACGCAGCGGCGATGGCCAGCAGCGGTCCGGTGTTGATAACAATCGTTGTAGTCTCAGGCATGCGCCACATCTGAGCGGAGTTCGTCAGGGGAAAGATCGATCATCGGAATGCCGTACTCATGCAGTCGCAGGAGGAAAATGGCGCGCTCGATTCCCGCGAGTGCGGCCGCTTGGCCGGAAGATAAACGTTTCATTTCGAACAGCTTGGCCGCCATGGCAAGACGGGCCTCCTGCTCAAATTCTGCTGTGGTCTGGTGATTACGGGTGGTCATCTTTCAATTTCCCTTTCAACTGCTTGAATCAAACCAGTGAGTGTTCGTGACACTTCTTCAGCTTGAGCAGCCAAGCTCGCTTGAGTTTCAGCGTCCAAGTATCCCAACCGCTTGGCCAAGTGGACGAAATAGCGGGTTTCATTCAACGATCCTCGCGCGATATAAAGGAAATGCAAGTAATCTTTCTTCGTTGCCCGTGAGGATCCCTCAACAATATTAGCCGGTACCGAATATGCCGCACGACGAATTTGGCTGGTCAGGGCATACATTTCGTCTTTTGGAAATCTCTTTGTCACCTCGTAAACAACAACTGTCAAATCATCAGCCTTTTGCCAAGCAAGTATTTTAGTATAATCACGCATTTTTGTATTTGTGTTTGCAGTCCGAGGTCTTCAGTCTCCGGTCTACAGTCTGCTGTCTTGCACGCTCCGCGTGCTACGCAATATCGACAATCGTTCGCTCGGTGCGGCGGAAGTAGTAGGCACCGGAGACTAGGAACGGAATCACAATCAGCGACGAGAGCAATAACATCCGGTCCGGGGGAGCGCCGACGCCGAGCAAGGCCCATCGGAAACCATCGATGACATTGGTCATGGGATTGAGGCGGTACAGGGTAAGCCACTTGGCTGGCACGACACTCATGGCGTAGACCACCGGCGACGCATACATCAATGCACGCAAGCCGAAATTGAGAATCTGGGCAACGTCGCGGAAATGGACGATCCACGTTGCGAACCAAAGACCGATCGCGAGTCCTGCCATACCAGCCACCAAGAGGAACAAGGGTAAGGTAACGATGGCCCAGTGCGGCCAATAACCGTAACAGACCATCATGCCGAGGAGGATCAGGAACGAGAACAGGAAGTCGACCAAGTTTGAAAGCAGCCCCGCCAACGGCACAACGAGCCGTGGGAAATAAACTTTTGAGATGATGCTTTTATAACTTTCGAGGCTGTTCGAGGCGCCGGTCGCGACCGTGGTGAAAAGTGTCCAGGGCAGCAAGGCGGCATAACTGAACAGCGGGTACGGGATGCCGTCGGACGGCAATTTGGCGATCTTGCCGAAAATGACAGAAAAAATAACCATGTTGAACAGGGGCGCCAGCACGATCCACAGCGGGCCGAGCGCCATTTGGCGATAACGGCCTTTGATCTCGCGCTGAACGAGGAAGTAGAGCAGGTCACGGAATTCCCAGACTTCGTGCAGATTCAGCGGCACCCATTTGTGAACGGCTTCGATGAGGATGACCGGAGGCGGCGGAGCCGCCGAGTTGACAAGCGGCTGTGGGCTGTGGGCAGTTGGTGAGGAAGTGGGCATGGTTGGCGGCCGTTTACAGTTTACAGGGGATAGTTTTCAATGTTGAGAGACGAGTGTTGAGAGTTCATGGGAGGGAGATGGGAGATGGCAATGAAAAATGAAACGTGAATGATGAAACGTGAGACCTGAATGTTTGCTAGAAGTCAGAGGTCAGCTGTCAGCGGTCAGCGATCGGAAGAGGGTTGCGGTGTTGAGTGTCGAAAATCTTTTGTCGGCGGTTTGTGGCCGCCATAATTCTGGTCTCAGACAGCCAGCTCACGGCGCGACTGGAAATCCGAGGTTGGCCGCCACTTCGCGCATTTGTTTGTCCAGTGAGCAGATGGTCAACGGTGAGTCGAACTGTTCCTGAAAGAGCAGTGCTGTTGCCAAATGAATGGCGTCCAAGGTACGACACAACCCGAGTCGCTTCTCATTGCGCAGGTAACGGTTCACCTCTTCATCATGATTTTTGAGGCTCACAACGGCAAGGTATTGGTCCAAGTAACGCATTCGCAATGACAGAAAGGGTTCTGCATCGGCGGCGGGTTGGCTGGCGGCGACCCGACGAAGAACGGTGATACACTCCGCTTCCAACAGGATCGAGGAGACCCGGGTGGGTTCATCATCCCAGAGCGGGACCAGTTTGTCTCGGCCCGGCTGATCCAACAGACTGGCGAGAAGAAAGCTTGAATCGAAATAACCCGGCATATCAAGAACGATCGGCGCGAGTCTGATCGAGCAGCACTGGCAGGTCCAGCGGTCGTGACGGCGCGGGAAGTTCCCAAGCTGCCCGCAGTGAAGGCCCCCCCGTCTTGGCGCGGCGGAGCCTGCCGGTCCGTTCCTGCGCGTTCGACCAGACTTCCCAGCGGCTGACTTTTCCAAGCATCGAAGCGCTGGGGCGATGGATTTCGGCAATCACTTCGTCCCGGTCCGTGACCCGCACGGTCTCGCCTGAACGAACTTCCCTGAGATACAGACTAAGGTTGTTTTTCAGAAGTTTAATGCCAACGGTTTTCATATTGCTACAGTAGCTACGTAGCCACCGTGTGTCAAGAGCCATGTGTTCATGACGAGGATCGCGGTCTCAGGCATGCACGGACATCTCACACGGAGAGCACTCAGAACACGAGATTATCCACGAAATACACGAAATGCTTAGCCGCAAAAGAACACAAAAAGCGCAATAAGTAACACGAATCGGATACGAATGGGTTAAACCGCAGATCACGCGGATGGCACGGATGATTAGCGGAAGAGTCCAGCGATCAGAGATCAGCGGTCAGTAGTCAGAGGCAATTCGAAACGGCCCGTCACAATGCCCGGCACGGTAATGTCTTCGTCCAGCTCTTCCCAACGCAAGGCGTAGCCATTGAGGCGGAGTTCGACCTGGTTCAACTGGGCGGTGGTCGCCGGCTTCAAACGACGAAATCGATCCGCCGGAAAACCCACGACTCGTCCGTCAGTGAGTTCGATGTAAACAGTGCGTTCTTCAACCCAAACCCGCAAGGCGGCTGGTTCGGTGGTTCCGACCTGTTCAAGAGTTGTGGTATTGCTCATTGAATGTGAGGCGGTTCATTACGCTCATCGGAATAGAAATGAAACCGATAGGCCCCGATTCGAAGAATAGTTGGCATGGCTATATCTACAGTGACGAGTAGTCCACGACCGTTAGCCCTTTGACGCGCGCGAACTCGCCGGCATTGCGAGTCAGAAGCGGCAGTTTCCGCTCCAGTGCGCAAGCGGCCAGCCAGAGGTCGTTGGGCCCGATCAGTGCGTTCACCTTTCGCAGTTGCAGATAAAGTTCCGCGTAATGGCGCACGGTCGCCTCCGTCGGCAAGACCACGAGAAACGAATTGAGAAAAGCTTCCACTGAATCGTGGATGTGACCGGCCAGCCACGCGCCTCGCAAAAATTCGCCCTTGGCAATCCAAGGCAGGCCGCACACGGCTTGACCGTTTTTCTCCACAAAACGCAAGGCCGCACACGGCTTGCCACGCTCCCGCCACATATCGATCAGAAAGGTTGTGTCCGTCAGATAGTCCATGGATCTTTCTGCTTTGACCAATCGTTCAGTTCACGCAGACCACTTTCGATGGCCGCGAACTGTTTCGCTGACAAGGGTGGCAGCGAGTCCAAGGCTGAAACGACGTTTTGGAGGTTTCCACGGGCAGGGACAACCCGTTCAACCACTTTGGAAAAGGAATCCTTGGGATTTTCCTTCCAAACGATCAGTCGCTGGTATGCCCCATCAGTGAGGGTAATCGTTTTCATGCATACATGATAGCACGAACACCGCTGTAATGTCAATAGGACGAAGATAAGTCGAGCGTTGAGGGTTGAGAGTTAATGGGATGGGAGATAGGAGTTGGAAGTTGGTGGCAAAAATCTAGAGGTCAGCAGTCAGCGGTCAGAGGTCGGAAAGAGATGAGAGTTGAGGGTTCAGGGAAGTGTATTTCACACGGAGAACACGGAGGACACCGAGATTAACCACGAAATACACGAAATGCTGAGCCGCGAAAAAAACGCAAAAGGCACAAAGTGTTCGGACTGTTTCATGGTTCAACGCTCGGCAGCGTGATGTGTTGATCAGCTTCATCGAGGACTGCTGTGAAATCAGGCTCGTTACACGCCGAGACAGTCCCGGAAGGTCCGGAGTGTTTGTGGTGTGGGAAAATAGTCATCAATTCTCAATGCGAACTTCGTGGAGTGTGGCGAGTTGGTTCTGGAGGTGGCTCAGAAGTCGGTGCTCACCGATCCAGTCGTCATATTCCAAGGATTCCTCCAATTGGTCCGCCGCATACTGACTAAGAAACTCGACCGTGGTAAGACCAAATTGGCTTTCAAACTGACGGAGGCGCCGTTCCGTCTGGCAAATTCCTGCCTGGATGACCTGCCGTTCGTTGTCGAGTGCGGACTGCAGCAGCGGACGCACGGCGGGGTTGCCTGAGGCGGTAATGGTTAGGGTTGTCATGGAAAGTCCGGTTATTATTCATTACAGTAACATTACTTGGATTTAGATGCAATCCGGTAACCGCAGATCAAGCGGATGGCGCGGATGATTTTGGGGAAGAAGTTTGGAGTTGGAAGTTGGGAGATGGTGGCAGACTGCTTGGTTTATGTTGCCCTCCCATGGCGCAACAATTCAAGTTCCTGACGCAATGGCTTCCAGTAGGCCGTATCGAGGCGCCGCTCCGCGACCTCTTCCTGAACCAAGCAAGCAGCCAACCGGTCGAGATCGCCCAACAAGGCAGCTGCTACGGCTGGGCGCCTGGCGGCAATTGAGGACGCAGCAGACGGGTCTGCCTGACAAAGACGGCTCAAAATTTCTGGAGTTCGACTCTCCCTGAGCCAAAAAAGGATCTTTTCCTGACTCGGCTTGACGGCAGCCAGATAGTCGGCCTCGAGCAGCCGACGAATCATCGGCCAATCCTTGTCGCGCTGGGTTTTCTTTGCCTGAACAAGGTCGGGAAGACTTAACACTCGAACCGGTTCGGTATCGCCTTGCAGATGGATAGACTGGCGGCGGTTCCACAACATGGCAAACGAATCACACCCCCGCAAAACCGACATCACGTCGATGCGTAAGCCGGCAACATCCGGATGTTGGCACCGGAAATGAACGGCATGGCCTTTTTTCAGGTACTGCGCTTCAAACGGCGGAACCGCAATGACACCCGCCTGTAATTCCTCCAGGACAGATCGGAGAAGATCCAGATTCTCTTGGTCCGCCAGTACGAGGAAATCGCTGTCCCGGCTGAATTCCGCCGCCCCGTACAGGATGCACGCCTGCCCGCCCATCAGCAGGGCCTTGACGTTATGGCAGGAGAATGTAGAAAGGACTTTGAGTATCGGGTTCTGGATCAAGACTGCCTCCCAGTGCGAGATACGTTTCCCACAATTGTCCGGACGCCTGCCAGCGTTCAGCGGGCGTCATCCGGTACCAGTCCATCCACTCATCGCCCACGGCTTCCGTGAGTTGGGCGATGGTAGTCTGACGTAACTGGAGGTTGCCATCAGGGCGGCTCTGGTCTGGTATTTCAGGTTTCAAGTTCATGCCGCGCACGCAGATGGCACGGATGGTTGGCGGAAGAAGTTTGGGGTTGGAAATTGGAAGAGGGTGGTCGAGACGTGAAGGATGAAATCTGAAACCTGAATGTTTGCTAGAAGTCCGAGGTCAGCAATCAGCGGTCAGTGGTCAGTGGACAGATGACAAATACTGACAGGCGATAGCCCAAAACTCGCGTGACCGGGCGATCAATTCCTGCGTGGCTTCTGCGCTGAGGATAATGTCCACGCCATAGTCGTCATCCAGCCGAGATTCGAATGCCTCCAATAGGTACCGGTGGAATTTGGGATCCAATTGCTTGGTTTTGGCAAAATGTTCGCCGAAGGCAGCATGAACCCCGCTGTGTTTGCTAAATTCCAGCCCGCGCTCGAACAACAACGCTTCCGCCACGTAAAACATTGCATAGTAAGCACGACCAGCGGCAAATTCGCCCTTGTTGCCAGCCATCAACAAATCCGCCGCCTCGATGGCTGATGTGGCCTTTTCCAGAAGTTGCGTGGTCTTCTGTTTCATGCAGCGATACATTCGCGGCGGATTGTGTTCAGAAACGGTGAATCTTCGTGTTGCCAGGCGGCTTCACGAATTCGCACTGGGGAGATGGTGATGCCATATTGCAGCGACAGGTGGGCAATCACGGGGCCAGTCCGCTTGATTTCCTGCCAGTAGTCCTGAAAATCCCGCAGGACAATTAACACATCCAGATCGGATTCTGGCCCAGCCGCCGCGCGCGCGTAGGAACCGTAGAGATAAACACCTCGCAGGTTGTCACCGTAAATCTGCCGCAAGGCAATGCGTAACTCGTTCAGGATTTCAGTAGATAAGGGGGCGAGCATGTTGGAAGTGCCTAATGAAGAGAGACGTTAGACTTTGGCCGTTAGACACTTGCGAACAGACGTTAAACTTTGGACTGAAGACTTAGGGAGGAGGTTGAGGGTTGAGAGTGGAGAGTGGAGAGTTGTTTCAGTTCCGCCGCTTTGCAGCCGCGGACGAGATGATCAACTTCAATGAATTCATCCAGATCCGGCCAATGAATGACCACACCGGTACCGAGTAGCTTCCAGTTCCTCCGCTCAAGTCTTGTGGCGCGCTCCAGACGCGGGTACCGCCAAAGGGGGATTGTCAAGTAACGACCATCTTTGAGTGCCACAGTGAATTGGAGGTCTGTAAACGTTACGCCAACCGCCTGTGTCGGCTCTATCTGTTTAGATTTCAAAGTGTTCATTCCATTTCTTCTCGATCATGGCACGGTGAGTTTTGACCAGTCGAATGATCTCGGTCATCTCGTGCGTAAGGAGCGGGTTGATAGGTCAGGCGTCCCGCCTATCAATTCAAACGACTGACAGGCAAGATGCCTATCCCACTTATCCAGACTTTGAGGCATGACGACGGCATCGGCTGGACTCGGCTTTGTGAGCTATGCGTTCTTTTGCGGCCACCTGCGGTATCAGCGTAATTAGCGGTTGCATAGATGATTAAGTTCGTCTCGTCCCACTCCGTGTTCTCAGTGCACTCTGTGTGAAACATCCGTCAGCCGTTTATCCAACCAACCGTTGCAAATACTCGCCATAGGCGTTCGGGCGCTGGGCGGCCAAGGCACGCAGATCTTTGTCGTTAATGTAACCCAGGCGGAATGCAATTTCTTCGGGACAGGCAATCATCAGGCCTTGCCGGTCTTGGACGGTTTGGACGAATTGAGCTGCTTGCAGCAAAGATTCGTGGGTTCCAGCATCGAGCCAGGCAGTCCCGCGCCCCAAGGTCTCAACACGCAATTGACCGCGCTCCAGATAGATCCGGTTGAGATCGGTAATCTCCAGTTCACCGCGTCGGGATGGTTTCAGATTTGCCGCGATTTCGGTCACCTGTTTGTCGTAGAAATAGAGGCCGGGAACGGCAAAGTTGGATTTGGGTTGCTTGGGTTTTTCTTCGAGGCTCAACGCTTTGCCGGTGGCGTCGAATTCGACCACGCCATACCGTTCGGGATCGCGCACTTGATAAGCGAAGACGATCGCACCGGTGGTGAGTCGACTGGCAGCCTGAAGTTTCTCGGGGAGGCTGGCGCCAAAGAAAATATTATCACCCAGGATTAAGCAGACGGTTTGGGGAGGGTTGAGAGTTGAGTTGGGAATGGAAGTTCGGCGTCCTGAGTCCCTGGTCCCTGGTCCATAGTCGAAGGTGGAGAGTGGAGACTGTGGAGAAGGAGAGACTTTAGACTTTAGACTATAGTCTTTAGACTTTTCGGAAGCGGCGGCAAGTCTAGAGTCTAAGGTCTCTGGTCTAGAGCCTAGCTCCCGCGGAGAGACCTGAGACTGAGGAATGGCGGACTGTGAAGGCGTCGCGGGGGATTCGATGAATTGTCGGCCAATGATGAAGGCCTCGGCCAGACCGCGGGGTTCGGCTTGTTCCGCGTATTCGATGCGGAGGCCCCAATTTGAACCATCCCCAAGTAACCGGCGGAACAGCGGCAGATCTTCCGGCGTGCTAATGATTAACACCTCGCGGATCCCCGCGAGCATGAGCATGGATAGCGGGTAATAAATCATCGGCTTGTCGTAGACCGGCAAGAGCTGCTTGCTGATTCCGATGGTGATTGGGTAAAGACGCGTGCCTTTACCGCCAGCGAGGATGATGCCTTTCATAAATAGTAGAGGTCAGAGGACAGAAGTCAGAGGTCAGCAACTGAGGAAAAATGATGATCGATCAGAGAACAGAGGTCAGAAAGGGCTTGGGGTTCCGGATCATACTGCCAAGCATCTTTCCAATTTCCTGACAGAAAGACGTAAGTTCGGAATGTTGTTCACTTGTGATGTAGCCACGGTCTTTGGCAAAATCCAATGAGGAATCAGTCTCGCTAGTCTCGCCATCACAATCTGTCAGTTTACTGACAAAATGAGCTTCATAACGTCGTTTTGCCCATGCTTCACGAAGATTGAGACTGATCGAGCATGATGAGCGGCGAATTTGACTGGTCAGTGCAAACTTCTCCTCTGCCGGGAATCCTTTACTTAACTCGAACACTCTCATGGCCAGTTTGTATGCTTTCTTATAAACGATCAGATCCTTTGCTGAGTTAATCTGCATGTTATTTCCCGCTGACCTCTGATATCTGACCGCTGACCTCTTGCCTGGCTGTGTAGTTCTTCTCCATCCATGTCTGGTACCCACCCTGACCCCGAATCGCCGCGATCCACTCGGGATTATCGAGATACCATTGGACAGTCTGGCGGAGGCCGTCGGCTAATGTGTGCCGAGGCTGCCAGCCGAGTTCGCGTTTGACCTTGGAAATGTCCATCGCATACCGCCGATCGTGGCCGGGACGGTCGGGGACGAATTTGATGAGGGAGGAGGGATGAGGGTTGCCGGTAGTGGACAGGGGGCGGTGGACAGGGGTCAGTGAGCGGAGTTCGGCGATTAGGTTGCAAATGGTACGAACGATCTCCAGGTTCGACGGCTGATTGTCGCCACCGATGTTGTAGGTCTCACCAGGTTTACCGTGCGAGAGAATTTTCCAAATCGCTTCACAATGGTCGTCGACATACAGCCAATCCCGAATCTGCATCCCATCCCCATAGACCGGCAGCGGTTTCCCTTCGAGGGCATTCAGAATCATCAACGGAATGAGTTTTTCGGGGAATTGATACGGCCCATAGTTGTTCGAACAATTTGTCATGGTCACCGGCAGTCCGTAGGTGCGTGCATACGCGCGGACAATGTGATCGCTAGCGGCTTTCGATGCGGAATAGGGCGAAGACGGATCATACGGAGTGGTTTCGGTGAAGGCCGGGTCGTGGGAGTGCAACGAACCGAAGACTTCGTCGGTGGAAACGTGGTGGAAGCGCTGGCGCGGAGCGACAGAGTTCAGAGAACAGTTGTCAGCAGTCAGCGGTCGGAGGTCAGAGGTCGGAGAACAGCGGTCAGCGGTCAGCGGTCGGAGGTCAGAGGACAGAGGTCGGAGGTCAGAGGTCGCCAGGTTGTTACTGACTTCTGACTTCTGACTTCTGACTTCTTTTGCACACCAAGCGGCCCGGGCGGCTTCGAGGAGCGTGAACGTGCCGACGATGTTAGTTTGGATGAATTGGCCGGGATTGTGTATGGAACGATCCACATGGGATTCGGCAGCAAAGTGAACGATGGTGTCGATTTGATGTTCGCGGAGAAGTTTGTCGATCAGGGGACGATCACAGATGTCCCCCTGGATGAAGGTGTGACGGGTGGCGTCAGGTAAGTCGCGTAAGTTTTCAAGACTACCGGCGTAAGTGAGGGCGTCGAGATTGACGACGCGGACTGCGGAATCACCCTGCAAAACATAGCGGATAAAGTTGGCGCCGATGAAACCGGCGCCGCCGGTGATGAGAATGGAGGTCATTTTAGTAAGAGGTCAGCAGTCAGATATCAGCGGTCAGCCGAAGCCCCTGAGCAGAGTCGAAGGGAGGTCAGTCGAAGAAACACGGTAGATGGGAGTTGGAAGATTGGAGTTAGAGGGATGAAACTTGAAACCTAAAACCTGAGTTTTGCGGTTCGCGGTCGGACGAGTCCCGAAGTCTCTAAGCAAAATCGAACGGTTGAAGGTCTACGGTTTTGTACATCTCTGCCGCGATCCGATCGGGGTGGATTTCATAAATGCCACGCTCTGACGAGCGCAGCTACTCAACTATTTTTCCACTTGCGCAGTGCTCGGGTAATCGCTTCATGCACTTCGGTCATCTCGATACCAGTTTTTTGTAACTTTGTGGTGTCGAGCACACAGTTTGAGCGGGGTGTCTTGGCGGCCAAGTGCATGAATTCGTCTTCATCCTTGAAAAACTTAAACTGTTTCTTGATCAGGCCACTCTGCTTGATCAGCCCCACGACTTCATGCGTGGTAACGAAACCGGGATTAGTGACGTTGTAAATGCCAAACGGGATGCGCTTCTGCCAGCAGTCGACGGTGGCACGGACAAATTCGTCAAGCTGCGAGAGCGAATTCTGGGCCTCCAGCAGCCGATCGTAACGCATGACCTTCGTAAGATAGTTGCGCGGATTGTCCACCTCATTAAAAGGGATTCGAAGACGCCAGATATAGCAGTTACTCGCGCCAGCCAAGACTTCTTCACCCAGCGCCTTGGTGCCGCTGTAGAAGCTGCAATTGTTCTGCCGGAAGGTAAAATTGGGAGGATCGGTTTCGGTGAAACCGGCGGCCGGGGAGTGGAGGGTTGAGGGTTGAGGGTTGCCGATAGTGGTCTGTGGGCAGTTGGCAGTGGACAGATAGGGCACCGGGGAAGAGTTAGAAGTTGGAATCTTGCCTGTCGGCAGACTGGGATTGGAGTTGGGCGTTAGAGAGGCTGACTTGAGACCTTCGGTCGAATTGAGTGCGTGGTCAGAGACCAGCGCACAACAAGGTTGGGAGGCGGACTTTAGACCTTCGGTCGAATTGAGTGCGTGGTCAGAGACCAGCGCACAACGGGGTCGCACAGAAGCACGTCCCTCCGAACCAAAATCTGACCGCTGACCGCTGACCGCTGACCGCTGTAAAGATCCACTATAGATGCAGCCGGAGGAAATGTGACCCCACGACGTGGCGGTATCCTCACAGGCCTGGCGAATGATACCCGGTAGAACGACATTGCCGAACAGGCATTCACTCTTGTGCAATTCACAGGCATCCACATTGGGTTTGCCGGTGTAGCCGGCACAGTTGATCAGAAAAGTCGGTTTTGTCTCACGGAGCAAATTTCGCAATACATCCAACTGCGTGTAATCGTGCTCCCCACGACGCAAATTGCGGAACGGGATGCCGCAGCTTGTCAGGTAACGCGCAAAGGCCGCGCCGACGTAGCCAGATCCGCCTAGAAGAAGGAGCATAAGAAGAGAAACCTGAGAGATGAAACTTGAAACGTGAGAGGTGAAAAGAAAAGAAGTCAGCAGTCAGAAGTCAGCGGTCAGCCGGTGGAAAGAAGGAGTGTTGAGGGACGAGAGTTGAGGGGGTTAGAAAAGAGGTCAGCAGTCAGAGGTCAGAGCTCAGCCGAAGGGTGGTTCAGAGTTGGCCACGAATACACACGAATGAAACACGAATGTTTAATTCGATTTATTGTCGCGGGTGGGCGGCGATGATTTCCTTAGCTTTTGGCGTATCGAGCGGGATGATGTGCGAACTGCCACATTTCGGACAGGTGTTGTTGTGGATACTGATTCGAATCAGCGTGTAGGCCATGCCCAGCACCGCAAAAACTTTTCCCGCCATTGAGGTCAACTTGTATAGCCAACGAAACATGAAGAACGCTGTGAAACGAATAATAATAAAATCACAGACATAGATGAACGTCAAAACCACGAGGACCGCCCAGAGCGCCTGTTCAATGTCAGCACGGCCAGCCATCTGGCGATTGGGCATCCCGACGTGGGCACAGCTCGTACAGACGCGTTCGGTCGGAACCTCTTTATCGGGAAAATACGCAGCGAGGTATTCGCTGGGCGCTTTGAGGCCCCGCAGGAAACGGAGGGAAGCGGAGTAGATGGTAGTTAGGAGTTGGGAGTTCGTGGTAGTCCTGGGTTTGTCGTTCATCAGCGGTATCAGTGGTATCAGCGGTGAATTTTTTACCGCGGATTACGCGAATGGAGCGGATAATAGGAATTGAAAGGCAGTGGTCAGCGGTCAGAAGTCTAGCGTCAAGGGCGGAGCGATCAGCCACGAATGAAACTCGAATCTGAGGCGAATGCGTTTATCAGGCTGGCACAGGGTCTTTTAATTCCGCGGACTTGCAGCCATGGACGAGATGATTAACTTCAATGAATTCATCCAAATCCGGCCACTGAATGACCACGCCGCTACCGAGTAGTTTCCAGTTCTTGCGCTCAGCTCGTGTCGCGCGTTCCAGACGCGGGTAGACGACCCGGCTTTCTCTGAGAATAGCGCCATAAACCAAACCGGGATTCCGCCGCTGGCGGCGTAAGGTGCTGGCAGTCGTGACGAGAAAATCACACGGAACTTGGTCACGGCGGACCCGAGTATTTAAGAGGTCCAGAACAGAGTCAGGTTGCTGGCTGTCATCCACTACAATCAAAAAATCAAGATCGCTGTCCGATCGCCAGCGTCCCTTGGCTGCGGAGCCAAACAGCAAGATTCGCTGGGGACGCGCTAACGCAACGACTTGCCGCACAATTGCGGTCAGCGATTGTTGCAGATGAGTTTGATTCATAACGAAATACTAACAATCACAGCGGCATGTCACAAGGTGCGACTGCGATCCTGCCTGTTCGTAAACCGGGCCGATGTAAGGGAAAGGGCGTAAGCTAGCCAGCATTCAGAAAGTGGAAGGTTGAGCGGTGAGGGTTTTGTGTATCAGCGGCATCTGTGTTATCAACGGTGAATTTTTAACCGCAGATTTCGCAGATGGAACGGATAACGGAAATAAGAATCTCACACGGAGTGCACAGAGGACACGGAGTTGATGAGGTGGAGTTGGAAGTTGACCAACCAAACCTTAAGGATGAAACCTGAGTTCTCAGCCGGAGCGATGCAGTTGGATGTTTTGCCTGAATGTGGTAGGGCGTGGTGTCCCACCGCGCCACTGCGGGAAATTATGTGGAGGAAAAACTGTCCCATCACTAAATGGTGAACCGGTGCGGCCGACGTGGATCGACTGGAAACCGCAGGAAGGCGGGCTGGGACAGCCCGCCCTACCAGTTTCAACTGCATCGTTCCGGCTCAGAATGCTGAAAGGTGAAACTTGGGAAGTGAGACCGGAAATCTGAAACTTGAGACCTGAGTTTTGGATCCGATTTCAGGATTCAAGTTTCCGGACTCAGGTTTTTAGTTGACCTTTTCCAATTGTTCGCGGGAAACCTGCACACGGGTACTTTTGGCCAAAACCTCGAGCAAAATCACCACGCGCTCCTGGCCGCTCATTTCGCGTTCAAAAACGCCTTGGAAGCCACGGAACGGACCGGTTTGCACCTCCACGACATCGCCCGGACGCAACGGCGACGGTTGAATGGTCACGACATCGGGGAGGAAGGTGGAGGGTGGAGAGTTGAAAGTCGAATGTTGAGAGTTGAGGGTGGAGGGTTGAGGGTGAAGAGTTGAGGGGTGGCAGTTAGAGATAATCGCGGCAATGAGTTCGGGCTCCACTATGGCCGGGTGACCGCCGAAACTGACGACATTAATCACACCATTGGCATATCGGACCAAACGCCCGTCCTGCATGGCATCGAACCGCGCAAAAAAGTAACCGGGAAACAAGGGACCGGTCACCCACTTGCGCACTCGGCGAATGGTCCGCTTCCGTCGTAGTTTCGGGAAATAGGTTTCGATTTGTTCACGCTGCAAACTCAACAACGCCATGGCCTCCTGACGGGGTTTGGCGTGGACCGCATACCATGCGGGGATTGAGGATACAGGGGACAGTGGACAGGGGACAGTGGACAGGGAACAGTTCACAGGCCGAAGTGGTCAGTGGACGGTTGACGGGGGACAGTGAAACGCGAGCGACGTGAACCGGGGACAAAGCCGAAGTGGTCAGCGGACGGGGGACAGTTGACAGTGAGGGAAGCGAACAGGTTACTGGGAACGGGTGGCAGAGGGCAGTTGACAGTTGACGGGGAACAGGGGACAGTCAAAAAAAGAGAAAAGAAAGAAGTCATGATTCGTTCTTATCCAAACTGCGGATCAGGCCGTTGAGCATCCGTCCGATCTCCTTGGTTTGTTCAATCCGTGCATTGACTGTTGCGAGGGGTAGCAGTTTGGCGTCCCGGATTTTATAAAGCCAGTTTTCTGTTTCGTTTGTTTCGCCGATCGCGATGTCCAATGCGCTGAGGAACTTCTTTGTGCTGCGATTAAAGCCTTCGGCAATATTTGCACTGATCGACCCACTGCTCCGCAAAATCTGGTCGGTCAAAATAAATCCCACTTGTCGGCGCGGGAAACTTTCGACATCTTTCAGCAAACACAGAAAAAGAGCATGGGCTTTTTGCCAGACCATGAAGTCTGTGAAATGCTTAATTTTGGCTTGCTGCTCCATCAACTGCCAACTGTCCGTTGCACCTTTTACTGTCCACTGTTTTCTTTCCCCGCCGGACTATCCCCTGTCCACTGTTTCCTGTCCACTGGAAACGCTGCCGCCATTCAGGTGCCGGTTGAGTCTTCGCCCAACACCCGTTTTAGCCTCGCTTCAACTGAAGCAATGCTCCATCTTATTTTCTTACCGATATCGAAACCGGTAGGGCGGGCTGTCCCTAGCACGCCGTTACTGCCGGCCTCTACAATAAACTATCGATCAGCGGATTCGACAACAAACCATTAATTCGATTGTGAAATTGCTTCGCGCTTTGCAACCGATCTGCCACTGCCTGCAACTCGTCGTTGCCATCGCCATTCGCTTCCGCCAATGCATCACGGAGCGACGACTCCGCCAGCGCCAGTTGCCCACCGGCCGTAACCAATTTCTTCCGAATATTCTCCAGTAACCCATTCCGGATCAAGTTGTTAAAATTTGTCTCCGCCTCGTAGTAGTCTTTCCGGTCACCCTTGACCCAGACCAACTTGATGGCGGACCAGCTCTGCAGTTGCCGAACGGAAATGCTGACACTTGCCTTGCTGACGCCAAGTTCAGCAACGATGTCGTCTAAACACAACGACTTGGGAGTGAGATAGAGGAGCGCGTAAATCTGACCGATGATCCGGCCAAATCCAAAGGATTGAGTTGTGTGACCACCCGCCTCGATAAACCGCCGTCGAGTGGCTTCCAATTTCTTTGAAGCGCTGGCTGTCATAAGCGTTCAGTCTTGCCTGAATTAATTTAATACACCGTTTTTGGCGGGGCGTCAAATGGAAAGTTTTGGGAAAGTTTGGAGGTTTTGAAATAGGCCGAGACCGACCCGTGAAGGTAGGGCGAGGAGCCGAGTCTGACGAGACGCGGTTCTCCGCAATCCCAAACGCGCCGTCGAGAGTTTCGACCCGGCGCGAACGGCGGGCTAGGGACCCTTCGACGCCGCTCAGAGCAGGCAGCCAGCCCTTGTATCTTTAATTCGTGGTAATCTTTGGCTTGGTTTCCCACAGAGGTGGGAGCGACAGCTTTCCCCTTGGGGGGCATGCCCCCCAAGGGGAAAACGCGGCCGAGATCGTGCCCGCCC
>Ga0209083_1002614_pt1 | contig 16706 bp, 14 predicted proteins | sample AM7aDNAmetaG_FD_184132 | JGI IMG/M metagenome (GOLD analysis project Ga0209083, IMG submission 184132) | Freshwater microbial communities from Finland to study Microbial Dark Matter (Phase II) - AM7a DNA metaG (SPAdes) (version 3) | ecosystem: Environmental > Aquatic > Freshwater > Lake ...
TTTTGTCGCCGGTTTCAGGCCGGGTTACGGCTGTTAACGGGGCGCTTAATACCGCCCCGGATATAATCTCCAAAAGCCCCTACGGGGATGGCTGGCTGGTAAAACTGGAAATGAGCGAGGCCGGAGAACTTAACAAACTTATGAGCAGCGAGGACTACGAAAAATACATTAAGACCGAAGGCCTGCACTAATGCAGACTCCGTTTCTGCCTCATACCGACGACGATATAAGGCAGATGCTTGAAGTCCTTGGAGTTTCCTCCGTAGACAGTCTTTTTGCGGATATCCCTGCCTCAATTCTTTTCAAGGGGAGGCTACTGCTCCCATCTGCGGCTGCCGAAGCCGAAATAAAAAAAGAACTTCTTCTGCTTTCACAAAAAAATAAAGACGCCGACCGGTTTGTGAGTTTTTTAGGAGGGGGCTCTTATGATCATTATATTCCTTCTATAGTAAAGCATCTCGCCGGCCGTTCGGAATTTTACACCTCCTACACCCCTTACCAGGCCGAGATATCGCAGGGCCTTCTGCAGATTTATTTTGAATATCAGACTATGATTTGCGAACTTACAAATATGGATGTCAGTAATGCTTCAATGTATGACGGCGCTACGGCGCTTGCCGAAGCGGTTTTAATGGCCTATAATGTCCACGGGAGAAAGAAGGTACTTATTTGCGGGGCTATGAACCCGGAGACCATACAGGTCCTTAAGACTTACACGCATAATATGGATATCTCCATAGAGATTATCCCTTTCCTTGATGGGACGACAGAGCTCTCTCTGCTCAAAGAAAAATGCAAAGAGGATATAGCCTGTGTTCTTGTCCAGCAGCCGAATTTTTTTGGCTGTCTTGAAGATGTCTTCGAAATAGAAAAAATTACGCATGCGGCGGGCGCCACTTTTGTTGTTTCCGTGGATCCGCTTTCACTGGGACTGATTATCCCCCCTGGGGACTATAACGCCGATATAGTTGTTGGCGAGGGTCAGGGCCTGGGTAACGAAATGAATTTTGGCGGCCCACTTCTCGGGTTCTTCGCGGCTAAAAAGGAATTTGTAAGAAGAATGCCGGGGCGGATTATAGGCGAAACCGTTGATAAAGAGGGTAAAAGGGCTTTTACCCTGACTCTGCAGACAAGAGAACAGCATATAAGAAGAGAGAAAGCTACCTCTAATATCTGCTCCAATGAAGCGCTCTGTGCAACTATGGCAACAATCTATCTCTCCTGGCTGGGCAGGGAAGGAATAAGAGAGGTTTCTTCGCAGTGCGCAGCCAAGGCGCAATTTGCCGCCGGCCTTATAGCTAAAAATACAAACTATAAACTTAAATTTTCCGCGCCGTTCTTTAAGGAATTTGTTATTGAATCAAAAAAAAGCGCGGCTCAGGTAAATAAAGCCCTCCTGGAAAATGGAATCTTAAATCTTATAGACCTTGGGCGGTTTTTCCCACAGCTCAAAAATAATCTTCTGGTTTGTGTCACGGAAAAAAGAACAAAAGAAGAAATAACTCGGCTGGTTGAAGTACTGGGCAAGGTGTAAAGATGGAATTAATATTTGAAAAAACAAAAGAAGGAAGAAAAGCCTACACGCTTTCTGAAAAGTTCGGAACCAGTGCCGTGCCGGATAAATTCCTGCGCAGGAACCTTACAAACCTGCCGGAGGTTTCGGAATTACAGATAGTAAGGCATTACACCGGTCTTTCAAAGAGAAATATCGGCGTGGACAGCAGCTTTTACCCTCTCGGCTCCTGTACAATGAAATATAATCCGAAGGTAAATGAAGATATTGCTGCGCTTCCGGGATTTACGAGAATACATCCTTTTGAAAACGAAGAGGATGTTCAAGGTGCGCTAAAAGTAATGTATGAGTTTGAGTATATGCTGAAAGCGCTTTCCGGTATGGACGCTTTGACTTTGCAGCCGGCGGCAGGGGCTCACGGCGAGTTTACGGGACTACTTATTGCGCAGGCTTACCACAAGAGCAAGGGGCGAAAACCGACCAGGGTTATCGTGCCTGATACCTCGCACGGAACCAATCCTTCAAGCGCTCATATTGCGGGCTATCATGTTGTAACCGTAAAATCCAAAGACGGAAATATTGACCTTGAGGACCTTAAGGGGAACCTTAATGAGGATACGGCTGTTTTAATGATCACTAATCCGAATACTTTGGGCTTGTTTGAAAAAAATATTGAAGCCATCGCGAAGATGGTACATGAAGCCGGTGCTCTTTTGTATATGGACGGCGCGAATTTTAACGCTATTATGGGTATTACCCGTCCCGCGGATTTCGGAGTGGATATAATGCATTTTAATTTGCATAAGACCTTTGCCGCACCGCATGGCGGAGGAGGACCCGGCTCAGGTCCGGTCGGTGTGAAAGAATTTCTGAAAGAATTTTTGCCGGTTCCGGTGGTCAGAAAAAGCGGTGATAAATACAGCCTGGATTACAATTTGCCTAAGTCTATCGGTAAGGTTAAGTCTTTTTACGGAAATTTCAATGTGATACTTAAGTCCTATGTTTATCTCCGCATGCTCGGAAAAGAAGGCGTAAGAAAGGTGAGCGAAATGGCCGTCTTAAACGCCAATTATATGAAAGAACTTTTAAAAAAACATTACAATTTTCCATATAATGAGTTATGCAAGCACGAGTTTGTCCTGTCAATTAACACCTTTAAAGAAAAAGGCATCCGGGCCTTGGATATTGCCAAGCGGCTTCTTGATTACGGGTACCATCCGCCGACAATTTATTTTCCGCTAATAGTTGACGAAGCTTTTATGATAGAACCGACCGAGACAGAGGATAAGGAAACACTGGATGCTTTTATCGAAGTGCTCATTAAAATAAAAGAAGAGGCAGAGCAAACTCCGGAACTGATAAGTGACGCACCTTTTAATACGGCGGTAAGACGGCTTGACGAAGTTAACGCGGCAAGAAATCCCATCCTGAAGTATGAAAAAAAGCGGTAACTGGCGGTTGCTTTTTTCCGGGGCCAAAACAGGCCCGGAGAATATGGCGATAGACGAAGCACTTTTTCTGCAAAGCGAAAAATCAGGGTTTGACGGTACTCTAAGATTCTATTTCTGGGAACCTGCCTGTATCTCTCTCGGTTATTTTCAAAAACCAAAAGAAACTCTTAACCTTCTCCGGTGTAAAGAATTCGGTATAGATATTACAAAGAGAATGACCGGCGGCGGAGCCATCTACCATCATGCCGAGTTGACCTACTCTATAACTGCGGCGCTTCCCAGCCCTCTTGTGCCGGTGAATGTTGACGAGTCTTACCGCTGCCTTGAGGAATTTATTGTAAGAGGCATAAATAACCTCGGCGTAACTGCAACTTACCGGGGAAAAGCCGATCCAAAAGACAAAAGCGTCTACTGTTTTGTGCGCCCGTCGAAGTATGATGTGGTCTCCGGCGGAAAAAAACTCGTCGGCAGCGCCCAGAGAAGGAACGGAAAACTCTTTTTACAACACGGATCCATCCTGCTAAACTTGAACGACCTGAACAAAATGCTTTCCGTAATAAAACTCGATAGTGATGTTTCCACAGCAAAAAAAGATTTCAAAGAAAAAGTTACCGCCCTTGATGCCGTCCTCGGTAAAGAGCCAAAAAAAGTTGAAATATGCAAACAGCTGGTCTTGAGTTTTAAAGAGACTTATAATACGACATTTGCCGAAGAAAGCCTGACCAAAAAAGAGGCAAACCTTGCGGCTTCTTTGATAAAGAAATATACGCTTTCGTGCTAAAGATGGTTTTTGCTGCCAAAACGTCTTTCAAAAAAGCGTAAACATCCGCAGTTTCTTTTATCTGTGTAACCTCCTTTGTTTACCTGTGTAATCAGGGGGCTGTTTTCCCTAAAAGTATTGATTAACAAAGGGGTTTCTGTTATAATTAGGTATTAAATAGCGACCGCTTTTAGAGCGGGGTTTTTGTTTTTTTAGGGGGAACATTGGCTAAGAAGAAACAGAATAAACCCAAAAAGTTGGCAGGTAAGGTAAATAAAGAAACGCCAAAAAACACGCCGGAGACTTCAACACCCAAGGATGAGAAGGCTAAACTGCCTATTCCTGTTCAACAGGGACTTCCGGATATTAAAGAACATATAGTTCCTATTTATATTGAGGAAGAAATAAAAGCTTCCTATATTTCGTACGCGATGAGCGTTATTGTCGGACGCGCTTTACCTGATGTGCGTGACGGCTTAAAACCCGTTCAGCGCCGGATACTTCATGCGATGAACGAAATGGGACTGCATCACAATAAGCCTTATAGAAAATCCGCAAAGGTCGTCGGTGAAGTTCTCGGTAATTTCCATCCTCATGGCGATACAGCGGTCTATGAAACCATGGTTAGAATTGCCCAGGATTTTACTTTAAGGTATCCGCTTTTAGCCGGACAGGGTAACTTCGGCAGCGTCGACGGTGACCCCGCGGCTGCTATGCGTTACACCGAAATCCGCCTGGCGCCCATTGCCGAAGAGATGCTTGCCGATATAGAAAAAAATACTGTGGATTTTATTCCTAATTATGATCAGTCCCGTGAAGAGCCAACCGTGCTTCCGGCAAAGATACCGAACCTGCTTATTAATGGCTGCGCAGGTATAGCTGTGGGTATGGCGACAAATATCCCGCCGCATAATCTCGGCGAAGTGGTTGACGGCGCGGTGATGATCATTGACGATCCGGAGACGACTGTAGAAAAACTTATGACCGTTATTAAAGGCCCGGATTTTCCGACAGGCGGCTATATTCTCGGACGGGACGGAATTAAAGACGCCTATACTACCGGCAGGGGCTCGATAGTAAGCCAGGCAAAAACAAGAATTGAGACGGATAAAAAAGGCAGAGAAAGAATTATAGTCTATGAAATACCTTTCCAGGTTAACAAGTCGACGCTTATCGAGGCTATAGCCAATTTAGTCCGGGATAAAAAGATAGAGGGGATTGCCGATGTGCGGGATGAGTCGGATAAAGACGGCATGCGCATCGTCATTGAAATAAAACGGGAAGAAAACACCCAGATAATTCTTAACAACCTTATCAAGCATACGGCTATGAAGACTTCTTTTGGCGTTATTATGCTTGCCCTGGTGGATCAGCAGCCCAAGATTCTAAATCTAAAAGGCGTTCTGGTTCAATTTATCTCTTATAGAAAGATAATTGTTGTAAGAAGAACAAAGTTTGAACTTGAAAAAGCCGAAAAAAGACAGCATATACTTGAGGGCTTAAGAATCGCCCTTAAAGAATTAAACGCAATAATAAAGACAATCAGGGAAAGCAAAGACAAGGAAACGGCAAAGAACGCTTTAATTAAGAACTTCCGCCTTTCCCTCCTTCAGGCCGAAGCAATTCTGGCTATGCAGCTTCACCAGATAACCAATATGGAAAGAAATAAAATTGAGGAAGAATATAAGGAACTTAGCAAGACCATTGACCGGTTAAAAGATATTCTGGCTGATCCTCAAAAAGTCCTGGACCTTATAAAAGAAGAACTGCTTATGGTAAAACAAAAGTATAACAACCCGAGAAGAACCGAGATAATCGGCAAGTTTGAAGATATAAATGTTGAGGACCTTATTAAGGATGAAGAGGTGGTTGTAACTCTCTCCCATGCCGGGTACATCAAGAGGATCCCGGTCACCAGTTATAAGGCGCAAAAACGCGGTGGAAAAGGTATTACCGGTATGGAGACTAAGGATGAGGATTTTGTGGAGGATTTATTTGTAACTACCACAAAGGACTACCTAATGTTCTTCACCAACCGCGGTAAATGCTACTGGCTTAAAGTCTACGAAATTCCTGAGGCCGGAAGGTACGGCAAAGGTAAAGCAATTGTAAACCTTATAAAACTTGAAGGCCAGGAGAATGTGACTGCGGCGCTTTCGACAAAGGAATTCAAAAACGATGTCTTCCTGCATATGTCCACCAAGCAGGGGATGATAAAAAAGACCCAGATGAGTGAGTTTGCCCACCCGCGGTCTACCGGAGTTATTGCTCTGCGTCTTCGCGACGGGGATGAACTTGTCGGGGTTAAGGTAGCCAAAAAGAACCAGGATATAATTGTTGCCACCCAGAACGGTTTTGCCATCAGGTTTAAAGAAGATGATGTCAGAGAGATAGGCCGGGCCGGAATAGGTGTTAAGGGTATTAAACTCGGGAAAGCGGCGAAACTGGATGTGGTCGTCGGTATGGAAGTTGTAACCGAAAAAGCCGATCTATTGACCGTGACCGAGAATGGTTACGGCAAGCGCACCAAACTGAATCAGTATCGCGTGCAGGGCCGGGGCGGCAAGGGTTTGACCAACCTGAAAGCCAATGCAAAGACCGGGAAGGTTGTCGGGATACGGGAAGTAAATGACGAGGATGAAGTGATGTTGATAACCGCCTCCGGGCAGATAATCAGGACCAAAGTAAAAGCTATAAGAACTACCGGGCGTTCCACCTCGGGTGTCAGGTTAATTAAATTAGAAACCGGTGATAAGGTCGCTAATGTAGCGAAGCTTGCGGCAAAAGACGATGACGACTCAGATGCTCAGGGAGAATTGGAATGAAAAAAACAGTTGCATTGCTATTAGTTGCGGCGGCGTTTGTCCTGGGCGGTGAAAGAGGCGATGCGTTTAATAAAGGGCATGAGGCAGAAACCAGCGAAGAAGCTATAAAGTGGTTTAAGAAAGCGCTTGCTCTTTGTAAAGAAGAAGAAAATGTGGCAAAGGCCTGGGCCTATAATAACATAGGTTTTACGCTGATAAAAGACAGTAAATGGGACGAAGCCCTGATCTGGCTGGAAAAAGCGGTAAAAGAAGATGAGGCTAACCATAACGCCTGGAACAATCTGGGGATAACTTATGAGAACATCGGTTTTTTCATGAAAAAGAAAGCCGATAGAAGGGATAAATCAAAAACAGCAGGCAAAGAAGTAACAGGGGAAGCTGCTATTGATCCCGAAATAGAGTACCTGGGAAAAGCACTTTCTGCCTACAAAAAGAGCATGAAGTTAAAACCGGACGAAGAAAAGTATAAAATTAATAAAATGAGAGTGGAGTCGCTCCTGCAGGTGAAATAGTGAGCAGCGGGACGCTTTATATAATAGGTACGCCGATAGGAAATCTTGAAGATTTTACCTTTCGTGCAGTTAGGATCTTAAAAGAAGTTGATCTTGTTGCGGCAGAAGATACCCGGGTCACAAAAACACTTCTGACCCATTACGGCATTGAAAAGCCTCTAACCAGTTATCATGAGTACAACAAAAATTTTAAAGGCAATAATCTTATTTCCTCTCTGTTGGAAGGTAAAAGTATCGCTGTTGTGTCTGATGCGGGTACGCCCTGTATCTCCGATGCCGGCTGGCAGCTGGTTGCTGAGGCAAGAAATAACGGAATTAAGGTCGAAGTTGTGCCCGGGCCCTCTGCGGTAATCTCAGCCTTATCGGTCGCCGGTATGCCGGCGGATAAATTTGTTTTTTTGGGTTTTTTAAAGAAAAAACCTTCTAAACGCAGGAAGGAACTGGAAGCGTTAAAGAATTCGGATATGGTAATTGTTTTTTATGAGTCGCCGCACCGGATAATCAAGGCACTTCATGATGTCCGAACGGTTCTGGGTGAAGTTTTTATTTCGGTTTCCAGGGAACTTACAAAAAAATTTGAAGAAACAGTGCGGGGTACTGCGACGGAGGTCATAGATTATTTTACTTCGAAGAAAATACTCGGTGAGTTTTGTGTGGTAGTTAAGCCGTTTAACGACAAGACAATGGAAGTTGATGAAGATGAAGAGATATAAAGGTTTGTAAAGTCCGTAAGGTCTAAGATCGTTGAAGGATAGTGTTAAGGGTCTGTAAAAGTCCGTAAAGGTCTATAAAGTCTGTAAGGTTTGTAAGGTCTAAAACCGTTGAGGGATATTTATGTAAGTGCAATGCTTTAAGCTTCTTTCTTGTCCCTTGTTATCTTGTAGTCTTGTTGTCTCTCGGAGGTATTGTGAGATTGTTCCGGTTCATTATTGCTCTCCTTCTGCTTCCGGTAAATGCGGTGCTGACTGTGGCCTTTTTCAAAAATTTTCTTTATTTTAAAGAAATACAGCATGGCGAGATAGTTCTGCTTGCGGGTTTTATAAGTTACCTCCTCCTTCATTTTATTCTTTATCGCCCGGTTTTTATGCATGTTATGGCTCATGAGTTAACGCATGCCTTTTGGGCCACGCTTTTTGGCGGAAAAGTTAAGGCCTTAAATGTTTCTCATGAGGGCGGTAGTGTTACCATGGACAAATCAAATTTTCTTGTGGTTCTGGCGCCGTATTTTTTCCCATTTTATACGGTCCTGGCGCTTCTGGTCTATATAATAGTTGATATAAAATATGTTGATTATATAATGTTTTTAATAGGTTTTACCTACAGTTTTCACCTGGCCCTGACGCTCTATTCCTTAAAACAAAAACAGACGGATATTAAGGAGTTTGGACTGCTCTTTTCTTTTACCTTTATCTACCTGGTCAATCTTTTGATGCTGGCCGGAATAATCGCTCTTGGTTCAAAACAGTATAATATGCTTAATTTTTTTAACGAAGCACTCAGGCTCGTTGACGGATTGAGGGTTTTTTAAGATGAAAAGAATGGCTGGCGTTTTGACGGCGTTGGTACTGGTGGTTGGCTGCGCGCTTCTCTATAATTACTTTGAGAACAGCGAAGACTCTTTGGTCTCTGATGCAGGGAAAAAGGATTTGACGCCCGAAGGCACCGTTTTTGCCCGGATGGAAAAAGCCCTTCTTCTTTGGGAGCAGTCCGGCGCAAAGAATAAAATAGAAGAAGCACTGGCTGAAATTCAGCAGAAGAATATAGGCAAGCTCAGCGGTGAAAATCCGTATGTGATGAACATGGCCGAAGGAGCAGGTAACTCAAAACCTGGCCTGCCAAAAGAAATTGCGGGTGGCGTGGAAAAATTGAAATTTAAAAGCTGTGATTCTTTTGTCTATGCCGGCGCAAACTACTATGCTGCGTACTACAGAGGGGAAAAGGAAAGAAATATTCTTTTTTTTGAAGAAACAAATAAGGGACTTGCGGAGATAAAACTTGAAGGTATGCTTCCGGCAGCGCTCTACGGATTTAAGACGATAAAGTTTTCTAAAAATGACATTCCGGTGCTGGTTGCCATGATGTTTGCCGGTGATGATACCTGGAGTAAAAGATTTTTTTATGTGCTCGAAGAGGGGAAGTTCAAAAAAATATATTCTTTTGAAGGGGCCTGGGTTGAAGAACGCTATTTTGACCTTGACGGAGATAAAAATCTGGAAATAATATTGCAGCGGCGGCTCACCCGGGAGCCTCCGGGCGCGGAAGAAATTATAAAGGAACTAAAAGATAAAAAGACCGGCGGCTATAATCTTATTTTTTACGAACATGAAATAATAAAATGGGATCCAAACAGCAGAACAATGGTTAAGGCAGGCGCGATAATTAAGGCCGACTTTTCCCACAAGGAGTAATTATGCCTGAACTACCAGATCTTGAAGTGCTTGCCGAAAATCTGAACAAAAACACGGCGGGAAAAAAGATAAAGAAAGTAGCGGTAATTAAGGAAAACCCGGTTCTGCCTTTGACCCCTACGGAGTTTGTTGCCGCAGTCGAGGGTAAGATAATCAAATCTGTAAAGCGGGTGGGCAAACAACAACTCTTTACTTTCGACGACGGAAAGACTCTGCTTTTGCATCTGATGATTCACGGTGAACTACATTATATGAAGGAAAAAGAGCTCTTGCCGGCATATACGGTTGCGGCTTTTTATTTTGTTGATAAAAAAGTTCTTGTTTTTAAAGACCATACCCAGTGGCTCAAGCTGCGCTTTGATACCAGGGGGGAGTCAGTTATGGACCCCTTAGCTCCGGAATTTACTCTGCAGTTTTTTAGAAAACTCATACAGGATATGCCGAAAAACGCAGTAAAAGATATTCTGCTCAATCAAGAGAAGATTACAGGCATCGGCAGTGCTTATGCCGATGAGATTTGCTATAATGCCAAAATAAGGCCCCAGACGGTTGCCGGCGGACTTGAAGAAAAAAATATAAAAATTCTTTTTCACTCCACAGTGGATACGCTTAAGACCGCGATCAAACAGATAAGAAAAAAAATAAAAGGGAAGATAACCGGAGAGCACAGCGGCGATTTTTCGGTACATGGTAAAAAGAAGGGCCGGTGCCCCTTGACCCATAAACTGGAAACGGTAAGCGTGGCCGGGAGAGGCACCGAGTATTGCCCGAAATGCCAGAAGTAACATAAAAGCAAGCACTAAATTCGAAACAAAAGCTTTGTGATTATATATTTTCAAAGATGTTGTTTAGAATTTAGAATTTTGATCTTAGAATTTAAGATGTAATATGAGGAGTGTGCTAAAATATTTATGAGCTATAGACGCAAACCAAATATTGCTATCACCATCGGGGATCCTGCGGGGATAGGGCCCGAGGTAGTCTTAAAGTCTCTCCGGGAACTCGTGAAAATTTGCGAACCTATTGTTATCTGCGATTATGAGTTTCTTCGCAAAGAAGCCGGCCGTTTTAAAATAAGAGTTCCGGATGTCTTCTATATAGATATGGCAAATATTTCCAAAAAGGTAGTTCCGGGTAAGGTAAACGCCATTTGCGGAAGAGCGTCTTATGAATATATTGAGCTCGCCATACGGCTTGCACAGGAAAAAATTGTAGACGCTATGGTCACAGCTCCGATCACCAAAGAAGCTTTTCATGCGGCGGGTGTTAAATATCCCGGCCATACCGAAATGCTTGCTGACCTTACGGGTACAAAAGATTACGCGATGATGCTCACGGGGGATTGCCTCCGGGTAGTATTGGTCACTATACATACCTCCCTTGCCAGTGTTCCCGGGCTTATTAAAAAAGAAAAGGTCCTGAAAAAAATAACTCTCACCGCCAACTGGTTAAAGAAATATATGAAATTGAAAAAACCCGTCATAGCCGTTTCGGCTTTGAATCCGCACGCCGGGGAAGGCGGGATGTTCGGCAAGGAAGAAATAAAAGAGATATTCCCCGCGATAAAAGCCGCAAAAAAGATAAAAGGTGTTGAAATTATGGGCCCGGTAGTTCCTGATACACTTTTTTACAAGGCAATGAAAGGCGAATATGACGCTATTGTCTGTATGTATCATGACCAGGGCTTAATCCCATTGAAAATGGTCGGTTTTGAGACCGGTGTCAACATAACCCTGGGCCTTCCCATAATACGCACCTCTCCCGACCACGGCACGGCTTACGATATAGCAGGGAAGGGCATCGCGAATCCAAGTAGCTTCATAGAGGCGGCGAAAATGGCGGTGTATTTGGCTAAAAATAATAAATCAATAGATAATAGATGATGTATGACGGATAAAAATAGGCGAAGAAATAAGTGAAAATAAGAATTAAAGGATTGGTAAATAATTGCGTTCGTCGGTTTGCATGTATTTTTAAAGTTCAGGGTGGCATATGAACCGTTTAAAAATAAATAGTATAATATTTGCAGTGATTTTCATTTACGGGGTAAGTTCTGTATATTCATTTTTTTTGGTAAAAGAATGGTTTCCTTTTCATACTACTTTGCAAATAGAAGGCCCGGATATAGATGGAGTTACTGGAAAACCAATTCAAAATGCAGAGATTAAATGCATTTGGTATAAACAAAAGATGTTTGATGTTGGTGGGACATGCGCAGAGCAAGTTGTATTTTCTGATGAGAATGGAAAATATTTAATATCGCCTAAAACAACTTTTCATTTCCCGATTATTCTGGGTTCTTGGTTTTCACGTCAAACTGTTAAAGTGAGTCATCCGTTATTCGAGCAGGGATATTTGATTCAATATTACAATAAAGGTCACTATCAACAGGTGGGTGGTTTTATCGATCCATATTACTTATGTCGTAAATCAGGATGGATATATTTTAATAGCAAAATGTTCCAAGATGGTGATTTAAGGAGTCAAAAGAGTGTTGCCATAAAACCGGAAGATGGTAAAATAAAAGTAGACTTTAATTTGAAAAGCTATGAGGATATTTACAGAAAAAAACCATGGGAATTTATTTTAGAGTCGGGGGGGTGGAGGGATGTTATCTCTGCTTATCAGGAAATATTTGAGAAAATAGATGAGTATCATAAAAAGTATGTTAATTATGCAAATTTAAATTTTTCGCCATATATTAATGGAATAGATAGGATTTATAAAAATATTGAGAAATATGATGATATTGAAAAACTTTGGATTAGATTTCAACAAGAAAGAAAAGGCATACTAAATAAGTATCCAAACGAACAGTTTAGCGTGATAAAAATGGGTGATATTAAAAAGGAAAGATTTGTAGAGTTATATTCGAGAGAAAATCTGTTGAAAAGAATAAATCAAGAGAAAGATACAAGAGAATATTTAAAAAATGTAAATAATTGAAGGTTTTTCTGTGAGCCTCAATAGAATTTGCTGATAATTTAAAGCAAAAAAACAAGTAATGCTGTTTCTGTATCTGTGTCATCTCTTTACCCATCCGTGTCATCAGCCCAAAGGCCCTATTTTGGGCATTGTTTTTTAAGTCAATCTAATATATAATATTGACATATGAAATGTCCCTTTTGTAATTTTAAAAATGATAAAGTTCTTGATTCCCGTGAAAGCAAAGATGGTAATTCTGTAAGACGCCGCAGAGAATGTCTTAAGTGCTCCAAGCGTTTTACGACTTATGAACAGGTGGAGAATATAATGCCCGTAGTCGTGAAAAAAGACGGCCGGCGGGAAACCTTTGACAGGTTTAAGATACTAAACGGAATTAAAAAGGCTTGTGAAAAACGGCCGGTTTCCATGGCCGCCATGGAGACAGTTGTGCAGGAGATAGAAAAAGCCGTGCACAACCGCATGGATAAAGAGATTAACGGGAAGGACCTTGGCGACCTGGTAATGGTTCAGTTAAAAAAACTTGACCATGTTGCATATGTCAGGTTTGCTTCTGTTTACCGGCAGTTCAAAGATATAGGGGAATTTGTTGATGAGATCAAGAAGCTTTTAGGCTGAAGGGGGTACTTGAACTATGACTGTATCCATGAAAAAGAAACTGGCTCAGATGCTTGTTGATGAGGGCATAATTACCGATGCTCAATTACAGGAAGCACTAAAAGAATCAAAAGCCCAGAATGTGCGTTTAGAGCAGGCTCTCGTTAAGTTGGGCTATATCACCGATGAAGTTCTCATGGCCTTTATGGGCACCCAAATGGGTATTCCTACCGTCAATCTTACCGAACAGGGCGAAGTTGATCCCGTTGTTGTAAAACTTCTTCCGGAAAATGTCTGCCAGCGGCAAATTCTTGTCGCCATTTCCAAAAAAGGCAACAATCTGACGGTAGCTATGTCGGATCCTTTAAATGTTTCCGCAATTGATGATATAAGGTTGATGACCGGTTTTGATGTGACTCCGGTTTTATCCAGTGAAAGTGAAATTAAGGCTTTGATTCAGAAAATTTTCAGTAATTCCACCGCCGAGATGGAAGAAGTAATGAAGGATCTTGAAAATGTAGAGGATATGGAGATTGTAGAGGCGGAGGACGAGATCGATGCTGCGAAACTGGCAGCGGCTTCCGAAGATGCTCCTATAGTTAAACTTGTAAACGCGATGCTGACCCGCGCTATTGAAGAAAAAGCCTCGGATATTCATCTTGAAATCTACGAAAAGACGACCAGGATGCGTTACCGAATAGACGGCGTACTGCATGAAAAATCGGCTCCGCCCAGAAAAGTTTACGCGGCGCTGGTGTCCCGTATGAAAATTATTTCCGAGCTTGATATCGCGGAGAGGAGACGGCCCCAGGATGGCCGTTGCAAGGTAAAGGTTTCCGGCAAAGAAGTCGATATGCGTGTTTCGGTACTGCCTACGGGTTTCGGGGAAAAAGTCGTTATCAGAGTTCTGGATACTTCAAATTTACAGTTAGATCTTAACCAGCTGGGCTTTGAACCTGATATTTTACAACTTTATAAGAAAAATGTAGATGCGCCTTACGGCATGATACTTGTTACCGGTCCTACCGGTTCCGGTAAATCTGTGACCCTCTTTTCAACCCTGGCGCTGCTTAATTATCCAGATGTAAACATTGTGACCATAGAAGATCCTATAGAATTTGTAACCCAGGGCGTGAACCAGGTTATGGTTAATCCTAAAGCCGGCTTGACCTTCGCAAGCGGCCTGAAATCTTTCCTCCGGCAGGATCCTGATATTATTCTCGTGGGTGAAATCCGCGATTCGGAAACGGCGCTTATTGCTATAAACGCCGCACTTACCGGCCACCTGGTGCTCTCAACTTTGCATACTAATGATGCCCCGCAGGCAATGACGCGTCTTGATAATATGGGTGTCGAGCCTTTCCTTATTACTTCTTCTGTGATTATGGTTATCGCCCAGCGTCTTCTTAGAAAAATATGCCCTAAATGCAAAGAAGCCTATGAGGTCTCGGAAGAAGTTCTTGAAGACCTTAACATCAAGCCGGTAGGTGGGGAAAAAGTGGTCTTCTACCGCGGCCTCGGATGCCAGCATTGCGCAAAAACGGGTTACAAAGGCCGGGCGGCTATTTACGAAGTTATGGTAATGAATGATGAAATCAGAAAACTTGTCTTGAAGCACGCTTCCGGCACGGATATTAAGAAAATGGCGATAGAAACAGGAATGATTACCCTGCGTGAAGCCGGAATCCGTAAAGTCAGAGCAGGGACAACCAGTATCGAAGAATTATTAAGGACGACATCCATAGATTAGGAGGGGATTTGAGTACATTCACCATTAATGATTTACTCAGAGTTTTATTTGAAAAGAATGCCTCAGATCTTCATCTTACTTCGGGTTCGTCTCCGGCATTAAGGATTGACGGGGAAATTGTCACCACCGAGCTGGATAAACTCACTCCCGAATCCTGTCAGGAACTTGTTTACGGTGTTTTAACGGATGAGCAAAAAGAAAAATTCGAAAGAGAAAATGAACTGGATTTGGCCTTCGGAGTAAAAGGCCTGGGCCGCGTTAGAATGAATGTTTTCAGGCAAAGAGGCGCTGTTGCGGCGGTTATGCGCAATATCCCTTCTACAATAGCAACCTTTGAAGAACTTGGCCTGCCTGAAGTTGTCAGCAACACTATTGTTAAACTCCCTAAAGGCCTGGTTCTGGTAACCGGTCCTACGGGTTCCGGAAAATCCACAACCATTGCCTCAATAATTGACTACATAAACAGCGACAGGAAAGGGCATATTATTACTATTGAGGACCCGATAGAATATGTCTATCATCACAAGAATTGCATAGTTAACCAGAGGGAGATTGGCGTGGATACGCCGAATTTTACTTCGGCCTTAAGACATATCTTAAGACAGGACCCTGATGTAATAGTGATAGGAGAAATGCGCGATCTGGAAACAATACAAGCGGCGCTGACTATAGGCGAAACAGGGCATCTGGTGTTTGGCACGCTCCATACCACAGATGCCGTGCAGTCGATAAACAGGGTTATAGATGTTTTTCCTCCGCACCAGCAGCAGCAGGTAAGGACACAGCTTTCGTTCACCTTGCAGGCGGTTCTTTCCCAGACCCTGCTTCCCAAGGCTTATTCCGGAGGCCGGGTGGCTGCCATTGAAGTTATGATGCCGAACTCGGCTATTAGAAATTTGATTCGCGAAGATAAAGTTCATCAGGTCTACTCAACCATGCAGACCGCCGGAGATTCAGGGATGATCACGCTTAATCAGGCGCTTTTTAATTTATATCAAAAACAACTTGTTACCTACAATGAAATTATGTTTGCTTCGCTTGATCAGAAAGATTTGCAGAGAATGGTAAAAGGTGTCTAGGGGGAGATAGATGGCAGTATATAATTATAAAGCAAAGACCGCAGCTGGTTCTACCATCTCCGGAATAATGGAAGCCGAGAACGAAAGGGTGCTTTCGGCCAAACTAAAGGGTCAGAGATTGTCGCTTGTTTCTTCAGTTGCGGAAAAAAAGAAAAGGCTTGCGGGTAGAGGGGGCTCGGTTACGGTTAAGGATCTCTCTATATTTGCCAGGCAGTTTGCGACGATGATATCCGCAGGTGTTCCGGTGTTGCAGTCGTTAAATATTATCTACGAGCAGGTTGAAAGCCGGAAATTAAAGGAATGCGTCGGAAAGATCAGAGAAGACATCGGACAGGGTCAAACCCTCTCTGACGCCATGGCAAAACATCCGGAAATATTTTCCGGGCTCTTTGTTAATATGGTAAAAGCCGGGGAAACCGGTGGTATTCTTGACGGTATCCTTCAGCGTCTTTCTACATATCTGGAAAAAGCTGATGCCCTTAAAAGAAAGGTTAAATCGGCGTTAACTTATCCTATTATGGTTCTGGGCGTGGCCATCGGTGTAACCGTCTTTCTTATGGTTGCTGTTTTACCGACATTTAAAACAGTTTTTGAGAGTTTTGGCTCCAAACTTCCGGCGCCCACGATGGTGGTTCTGGCAATATCAGATTTTATGCAGGCTTTTTTTAAACCACCCCAGGTATTTATTGAAGCGGCTGTGATAGGCGGCGGCTGGTTTCTTCTGCACCGCTATTTGAAAACGAGAAAAGGCCAGTTACAGTGGGACGGTATTCAATTAAAACTTCCGATGTTCGGCGTTCTTATAAAAAAAGTTGCAGTTGCCAAATTTGCCCGCACGCTTGGAACACTTATTAAGTCCGGCGTAGCT
>Ga0209083_1002615_pt1 | contig 16682 bp, 22 predicted proteins | sample AM7aDNAmetaG_FD_184132 | JGI IMG/M metagenome (GOLD analysis project Ga0209083, IMG submission 184132) | Freshwater microbial communities from Finland to study Microbial Dark Matter (Phase II) - AM7a DNA metaG (SPAdes) (version 3) | ecosystem: Environmental > Aquatic > Freshwater > Lake ...
AAATTGATTCCAATACTCTTGTATTTTTAAATCGTCTATCAAGTTTTTTGTATGTGTTTGCAAGATACTTTGCTCTAAAAAATGGAGATGAAGTGGCTCCAAAATATTGAAATAAATATACGAATATGCGAATGATTCGAATAATACGAATGGCTACGAATAATTTATAAATATCAGCGAAATACTAGTCTTTATCGTAAAAATCTGTTATAAATACGTTATAACTACTAGTGTTTAGTAGTGTAATGGTGGCTATGGTGTAGCGGTAGCACAGAAGCCTGTGGAGCTTTTAGTTCGAGTTCAACTCTCGATAGCCACCCAATTAAAAAAGCGGCATTATGCCGTCTTTTTTAATTGGGTGGCTAAACGAGCAAACTGCTTTGCTCGTGTTCGGGAGTCGAAAGTCGGAGGCCGCGAAGCCAACCTAATGCGATTAGGCTGTGGCCGAGTCCGGGTCGGGAGTACTTAGGCTTTTAGAATTTACTAATTTTAAAAGGCTTAGTAACTCGTGACCAACTCCCGATAGCCACCCTCTAAGGAAGTATTTTAAATATATATGCATGGCAATATTTTTTTTAGGTTCTACTTTGATGGTTGAGTTTATATTTACTAATGATATACTTTATTTGTATATTATTAATCTAATAAAAAAATTATGGCAAATAAAATCGAACAATCTACTCCAGAGCAAATCATTGTATCAAGACAGGAAACTAAAGAAGAACAGGAAATTCGGGCAGAAAATAGAAATAAATATAGAGCTGTTTGGCAGAAAATGTTTGGTGTAGGAAAAACTACTGATATGGATGTAGCAATGGAAGAAGCTCTAAAGATGGATTCTACGATTGATAAGGAAATAAAAGAAGGACGTGCTGATACAATTGAAGACGCATTAAATAATGTTGATCAACTTCCGGAGTTTCAACTTAAAGGAACTGAACGAATAGATAAAGAGGAATACGCGAGAGCAAAAACATTACAAGTTGGAAAGGCAATTGTAAACAATGAATTTAATAAAGTTTTTCATATTTTATTCAAGGAGCAGTTTAGAGAGGGTCTAGATGAAGAAACCATGCAAGTAATAGATGAGCACACGACAGCTTTAGTAAAAGAGCATGTCGCAAACCTTGCACAAGAAAAAGATGGAGAAAATTTTGTGGACGCTATTTACTGGTTTGCCTCTCGTCTTAAAAGTGGAGATTTGCCAGTGGAAGCTGTAAAATCCCCAGAAATTCAAAGTGTAATAAGAGAGCATATAATTTCATGGTTTAGCACGTTTTTTGGTAGCCCAGAAACATTTGTGGGTGAATTAGAAAAATTTTCTCAACTAGGGCTGCTCAATAAAGAGGAAATAATACAATCTCCAGAGATACAAAAATTAGCTAAAGAAGAATTTATCCATTGGATGGGTGTTGATCCAAAATATTTTGCTCAATTTCGAGATGAATGGGCTGAGTTTGGAATTATTAACCAAAAGGAAGCAAATATGTGGCCAGAAATTGTGGCGATGAGAAAAGGCTAATTTTTGGTATTTACTAATGATAGTTGAGAAAATCAGAATGTAGATAGTAGTATCATCTCTCCTTTAAAACACAGTTCTAACTCTTACGACGGCACCCAGCGTTAGTTTTAGACAATAAAGTGTTATTTTACTTTGCGTTTTCGGTTCTACCCGAGTATAATTTGGGTATGAAAAAAACAACATTCGTATGGATAATAATAATTTTATTTTTTATAAGTATTTTGAGTGAATTATTGTCTCTTGTTGGTTTAGGTCTTGTGGGGCTATCTTCTTATTATGGAAGTTACGATGTTCTTAATATTATTGCAGTTATATCTTTAATATTGGACATCGTTATATCATCCATATTCGTTTATAAACTCTACTGTCAAAAAAGAGATGCTATTCTTTGGACTAACATTACTTTTGGATATGCTGTACTGAGGTTAGTGTTCGCAATGATCGCAGACATTGTTAGTAATAAAGGGGCTATCGTTGGCAATGGAATTGAAATTATAATTATAATTATTTTGTGGTTATCATTTTGTAAACATTTAAAAAAGTTAATTGTAGTGCAACCACAAATTAAATAATACACTCGGGAGTATAGTAAAATACAGGAATATAAATACTTGTATCATTTAATTTGGCAAACACAGTTCTAACTCTTCTTACAGAAGCTGTACACCTTTCACATTTTGATTACAAATTATTCGTTACCAACCTCGATAGGCACCCACGGTTATTAAAATAATATCCATATTTTACTTTGATTTCTCAGTTCTACTCTGATATGCTTTTGTTATGAAAGAAAATGGATTTGAAGCTATAAATAATCCCCAAGAAAAAATTTCTCCAAATTTAGAAGAAATAAGAGCTATGCTACATCTAGAAGATACTGAAGAGGAAAAAAAGAAATTTCAAGAATGGAAAGAAAAATTAACAATAAATTCATTTGAAAAACCTATAACTATCCGTAATATTAATGAAATTGTTAGTGTTCTACCAACCGCACCTAATTCAACAGGTGAAAAAATTGAAATATTTTTTAAAAAAGATGTTGATTTTACAGATATTGAATTACAACAAATATTTAAGAATTTTTCTGCTAGTAATCCAGAATTTGAAATTGGTGTAACTAGATTTAAAGACGAAATTTTGTCTATAGATATTGGTAACAAGGAAAGGTCATCTAACAATGAAAACGGAGAATATTTTGGTCATTATCACCCCATTTCCAATGCTAAAAATATACAAAATCAAGAGAAGTTACCAGAGTCATTTTTAGCTGGTCTAATGCCGAGCCGTGGCGATTTAATTGGTTGGGAAAAGTTTTTTAAGAAAGGACAAAAAATAAATAGAATTTTTTCTAAAAATGGATACATTGAAGTTGAGGCGCCAGACAATTTTACGGGTTTTTCTAAGGAAAATATGAAAGAATTCGGCTCCAAGTATTTTGATTTGTTTTATGGAAAAAATTCCATCGGAATTAAAACCGAAGAAGAAATGATTAATTATTTTAAAGATAAATTTGGATTGACCATAAAAGTTCAGAAGTTTTATTTAAATGAAAATAATAATATAGACTTTAAAAGTGAATAAAAATACATTTTGAATTGTTTAGTCTTGTAGAAAATAGCAAGGACATTTAATATCTATTTTGGTATAATTTTATCTAATGAATATTCCAATAAATTTAGTTTATCTAATTTCTCTTATTCCTTTCTGTTTAATTTGGATAATATTATTTGTAAAAGGAAAACATACACGCAGAGAAATGTTAGTGATGAGTTTTATTATTGGATTTATTAGTCTAGTGTCTTCATACTATTGGTGGACGAGAGATTGGTGGCTACCACACAATATTACAGGAACAAAAATTGGGATTGAAGATTTTATTATGGGTTTTACTGCTGGGGGAATAATGACCACAGCATATGAAGTATTTTTTTTGAAAAAATATCATGAAGTAAAACGTAAGATTAAAATGCCAAGTTTTTTTACAATTTTATTGATATTGGCTTTAGCTACAGCTTGGTTGATATGGGGAATAGGAACAACAACTTTTATTGCAAGCGCTATTTCAATGATTTTAGTTTCTGGAATAATTTATTCTTTCAGAAAAGATTTATTTATTAATGGACTGTGGAGTAGTTTGCTGATGTTAATTATTTCATTATTATTTTACTACACAATAATTTTTCTTTCTCCCAACTGGATAAATCAAACATATTTATTTAGCACTCTGTCTGGAATAAAAATTACTGGTATACCGATTGAGGAGCTAATTTTTTGGTTTTTGGCAGGTTTGTTTTGGGGACCATTGTATGAGTATTGGCATAACGAGCAATTAAAAATTAAGAAATAGTGCATTCAGAAATAATGCAATATGCCAAGCAAAAAGGAACTTCTATATTTCTTCATTTATTTCGTCTTTTGTGTTCGGTGTTGATTCTTCATCATACAAATTTTTCTCTGGTTCTTCATGTCCTACTCCTTTAAAAACTACCTTTAGATTCTTTTTTGTATCACCTCTAGCCAACCAATCACAACCTTTGCAATGATATTCCATTTTAGGGCTCTGTTCGCTTTTTGAGGATTCCATTTCTTCTGGTTGACATCCGTTTGGGCACTCTATTTTTGTATTTCTTTTTTCACGCTTTTCTAAAACACCCACGGCTCCGCCTTCTGATTTCTTTGTATCACCATTAAAACCACCAATTTTTTCAGTCATATATTTATATTGAATTTACTAATAAACCTAACATCATAATCTTAGTCTACTGTAGAAAATTGTCAATATAAATTAAATAGCAATAATAAGTTTTGATGGTGGTATAGGTAAAAAAATGAGCGATAATATTTTTTGCTATTTAATTCAATTTTGCTATGCTTCAAGTATGGAAAAACAAAATAAAAATCAAGAGGAAAAATTTGAAAAGGTTCACATACCGAAAGTGAAAGTCAATATTTTGACGCCTGAGCAAGACACAAATAGAATTATTGAATTTTGTTTGCATAAAAACCCTAGTATAGATTTTAGGGCTACGGTTTATAACAGGCACCCAGAGCTAAAGAAAATGGTCGAGGGTGTGGAAGACGAAAAAAAATTTAGTGAATTGTGTAAAAAATACGTTTTTGATTTTAAAGAAAAAAATAAAAAAATAATCGAACTTGCGAAAGAAAGTTTTCAAATAGCCTTTGAAGAGGTTTGTGAAAAAATTATTACTATTCTCACAAAAGATTTTGAAACCACTGTTCCTAATGGGGTGAAAGAGATTAAAGCAAATATTTCAATTAACCCAATTTGCCCAAGATGGCTAGACAATTGGCAATATAATGTTTTTTATAAATTTTCTAGTGACATAGTTAAGGAGGTTTCAATTCATGAAATAATACATTTTTTATATTTTAGAAAATGGAAAGAAGTTTTTCCTGATTCAGAAAGAAAAAATTTTGACGCGATGTATCCAGAGTGGATACTAAGTGAAATTTTGGTACACACAATTATTAACAATAATAAAGCACTGCAAGAAATAATAAAAAATGAAAAAACTGATGTTTATATTCCTTGGCGGGCGATAAGGTTAGATGGGAAAAAGCTACCGGAATATTTTGCACCATTTTACATTGAGCATGAAGACGGTAAAATATCTTTCGCTGATTTCCTAAAAAAATCTTGGGAGGCGTATAATAAAAATAAATTAGCGATCGAAGAGTCTATTATAAAAAAATAACTTACATTGACATATATTCTCTAGTAGTGTATAAAATAAGTCCGATGTTCTTTTAAATAAATAAGTGGTCATAGCCAAAAGTACCTAATTATATGGATATTTTTGGCTATGACTACAAATATTTACTGTGGTCAAGCAAATAGTGAAAAAACCTTAAGGAGGAAAACACTATGAGCCAGATATTGAAGTTTGCAGCAGTGGTAGTGGAAAATCTGCCAGATTTAGTACCAGAAATAATGCAGCTATGGATAGAAAATCCAAAAGATTTGAAAAAGGTGCTAGAGGAGACACTGTGCTTGCAAGCTAGAGGAAGAAGTAATTATATTACGCACTTTTTAACAATCATCGATAAAAATAAAAATGTCGATGTGTTGTTGAGAAAAGCGAATATAACGTGGGCGAGTCAATATATTAACTCGTTTCAAATTAAAGAAGTTGATAGTCAAATTGCTTTATTTCATTTCAATAGGAAAATGGCATCGGAGGATGTCATAGCTGAAATGAACAAAGCGGGATACAAGCCCGCAACGATTTGGGACTTGTTTGATATCGCGGAACAACACCGGATACTTTTGGACTCTTTCAAAATCGTCGCACTGGGGACAAGGTCAAGAGAGGGCTTTGTCTCAGATATGATACCCTTTTTGGGCTATGGAACAAATGGGGTATTCATGAGCCAGTACGAATTTGAAATAGAGTGGGGCGCAGATAAGCGCTTTGCAGCAGTAAAGAAGTAATCTGACAGCCCGTTTGTCTTTGCGATTTTGCAAAGGTAGACGGGCTGTTTTTAATATACAGTTTATTTTGATTGCTTCCAATTATCTAAAATAATTGCAGTTGCGATAGCGACGTTGAGGGATTCTACCCGCCCAGATAAACTATTCGGGTAAACTTTTCCATAAGCTGGAATTGTAATTTTTTTGGTGACAAGTTTTTCAATTTCTTTGCTTATTCCGTTTGATTCGTTTCCCATGAGTAGTATTCCGCTTGCTGGGAATTTTGTTTCATGAATATTTTCTCCATTAAGAAAAGCACCAAGCACAGGAAGTTTTGTTTTTGCTAAAAAGTCATCTAAATCAGTGTAGAAAATATTTACTCTTGTGAAGGAACCTTTTGTTGCTGTAATAACCTTTGGATTATAAAAATCAACTGTTTCTTTTGAAGCAACAATATTTTTGATTCCATACCAGTCTGCTATACGGATTATTGTTCCAAGGTTTCCTGGGTCTTTTATTTCGTCAAGCACTAGTACTATTTCATTTTCTCCGACGCTTAGGTCGGAGCCCCGACTGAAACGTCGGGGTTGATTTACAACAGCAAGCGCAGAATCGTTTGTTTCAAATGTTCCGACTTTTTCTAAATCAAATTGATTTACTATTTCATAAGATTTTGCTTTTTCTCTTATTTTTTCACCATATTTATCAAAAAATTCTGTTGTAGTAAGCACGAAGTCTATTTCAAAATTTGAGTTTAGGACTTCAACAACACTTTTTTCTCCCTCTACCAAAAATAGTCCAAGTTCTAGGCGGTTTTTCTTGTCCTGTAATGATTTTATAAGTTTTGCTTGGTTTTTCGTGAAAGTCATAAAGGCATAATACCACAAAGATAGTATGTGTGGTATATTGTTTTTATCAATGAAACTTACATTTATTTCAGTTGGAAAAAAGAATGATTCTGATATTGAAGAAGCTGTGGCAGATTATACAAAGCGAATTGCTAGATATTTTACAGTTGAATGGAAATTAATTCCAACCTCTGATAAAGAAAAAGAAGGAGAATCAATTTTAAAAATTTTGGGCAGTGGGGATTTTATCATGGCACTTGATGATAAAGGAAATGAATTAGATACAATTGAACTTTCACAGTTTATTGAAAAGAGAATGTCTGCTAGTGATAAAAGAATCGTTTTTATTATTGGTGGGGCTTATGGTTTTTCTGATGAGGTGTATAAAAAAGCAAATTTTAAATGGTCACTTTCAAAACTTACTTTTCCACACCAACTTGTAAGACTTATTTTAGCTGAATCTTTATATAGAGCTATTTCAGTGATTAAAAAAGAACCATATCACCACCAATAGTAAAAAAACATTTCCCTTTTTCATATAAATTGATATCATGGTGTGATGCAAAAAAATTTACACAAAAAAGCTTTAGATTTACATAAAAAGTATCATGGAAAAATTGAAATTAAATCTAAAATAGAGGTTAAAAATAAAAATATTTTATCACTCGTTTATACTCCTGGTGTGGGACAGGTAAGTATTGAAATAGCTAAAGATCCAAAAAAAGTTTACGATTATACAATAAAGAAAAACGCAGTTGCTATTGTTTCTGACGGTTCTGCTATTTTAGGGCTTGGAAATCTTGGAGCAAAAGCTGCGATACCTGTAATGGAGGGCAAAGCGCTTTTGTTTAAAGAGTTTGCTGGAATAGATGCTTTTCCGATTTGTCTTGATACACAGGATACAGAAGAAATTATAAAGACCGTAAAAAATATCGCACCAATTTTCGGGGGAATTAATCTTGAAGATATTTCTGCTCCAAGATGTTTCGAAATAGAAAATAGATTGAGAGCTGAACTTGATATACCTGTGATGCACGATGACCAACATGGGACAGCTACAGTGTTGCTTGCTGGCCTTATTAATTCTTTAAAACTAAAAAAAATCAGTAAAGAAAAAGTCAAAATAATAGTGAATGGTGTTGGTGCCGCTGGTACAGCGATAACGAAAATACTTGTAAATTATGGATTTAAAAATATTATTTTGTGTGATAGCAAAGGTGTGATGTCAGAAAATAGGAATGATTTAAATAAAGAAAAAATCAATTTGATAGAATTTATTAAAAAGACTGCAGGACGTTATGAAAGTATGGATGGTAGTTTGTCGGACGCTATTTTGAGAAGGGATGTTTTTGTTGGAGTCAGTAAAGCTGGATTGCTTACAAAAGAAATGGTGAAAAGTATGAATGAGAAACCAATAATTTTTGCTCTTGCAAATCCAGTACCTGAAATAATGCCAAAAGACGCTAAAGAAGCCGGAGCCTTTATTGTTGCTACTGGCAGGTCTGATTTTCCAAATCAGCTAAACAATGTTTTAGGTTTTCCAGGAATATTTCGAGGTATTTTAGACAATAATATAAAACAGTTCGATCAAAAAATGTTTTTAAAAGCAGCGGAAAACTTAGCTAATTGTGTAAAAAAAATAACAACTGAAAATATATTACCAAATCCTTTTGATAAAAATGTTGTTAAGGCTGTAGCAAAGGCATTCAAAAATAACTAAAAAATACAAAATAAAGGCGAGTTTCGCGAAGCGAAACTCGCCTTTATTTTGTATTTTTATAATCCCGCTCCAGAAAGACTGCTAGTGTAGTTACTAATAAATGAAGGTAAGACAAACATTAATACTATTAAAGGGATAACAATAACAGCTACAGAAATAATCATTGTCCACAAGAAATATTTTCTTGTTTTTTCTACCGACTCATAAACTTTATTTACTTTTTCTTCAAGTGTTGTGAGTCTTTTGTCAATATTTTCCATGTATTTATTATATCATAGGTTTGGTATAATATTTATGTTATTAACTTAATTAATAAAATATATGAAAAAAGGATTTGTAACAAATATTGAACAAGATGTATTAGCAAACGACAATTTTAGAAAAGTTGTTTTTACTTCAAAATATGGTCAAGTTGTTTTGATGAGCTTACTTCCAAACGAAGAAATAGGGATGGAAGTTCATGAAGTTACAGATCAATTTTTTCGCATAGATAGTGGAGAAGGGAAGGTAATAATTGATGGAGAAGAAGCAATAATTTCAGATGGTTTTGCAGTTGTTGTTCCAGCTGGCTCACAACATAATGTAATAAATACTTCAAGTGAAAAACCTTTAAAACTTTATACAATTTATATGCCACCTCACCACAGAGATGGTGTAATTCATGCAACAAAAGCTGATGCAGAAAATGACACAACTGACACATATCAAGGATGATTATGTCCCAATGTTAATTAACAAAGGTGGGGTAGGAGTAATACCTACGGATACTTTGTATGGTCTTGTTGGCTCCGCTTTCTCAATAAAAGCTGTTGAAAGAATATATGATTTAAAAAATAGAAATGAAAAAAAATCTTTAATTATTTTAATTTCTTCAATTGAAGATTTGAAAAAGTTTGGTGTTGAGGTTACAGAAAAGGCCAAAATTTTTATGAAAAAATTTTGGCCCGGCAAAATGAGCATCGTTTTGCCTTTTAATAATAAAAAATTAGATTATTTAGACCGAATGGATGGTACCTTGGCATTTAGATTTCCTGACAAGAAAGATTTAATTGAACTTTTAGAAAAAACGGGAGCACTTGTAGCACCATCTGCAAACCCAGAAGGAAAAGAGCCAGCAAAAAATCTTGAAGAAGTGATGAAGTATTTTGACAATAAAGTCGATTTTTTTGTTGATGGTGGAGAAATAAATTCGGCACCATCAACGCTTGTAAAAATAGTTGGTGATAAAATTGAGATTTTAAGAGAAGGTGCAGTTAAAATCGTGTTATAATATTTTTTTATGAATAAAACAATATTATTTAGTGATGGTTCGGCAAAGGGGAATCCTGGGCAAGGTGGCTGGGGTGCTATTGTTTGCGCTGATGAAAAAGTGATTGAGCTTGGTGGTAGAGAAGCACACACAACAAACAATAGAATGGAACTTACCGCGGCAATAAAATCATTGTCTTTGATAAAAAAAGATGGAGCTGATATTATTTTAAATACAGATTCGGCTTATGTTGTAAATGGAATTACAAAATGGGTTTATGGTTGGCAAAAAAATAATTGGAAAACTTCTGAAAAAGAGCCGGTAGTAAATAAAGATTTGTGGGAAGAATTAATAAAAGTTTCTAGCGGCAAAAAAATAGAGTGGAACCAAATTGGTGGCCATATTGGTGTGCCAGGGAATGAAAGATGTGATGAGATTGCTACGTCTTTTGCGGACAACGTTGCGATGAAATTATTTAACGGTAAATTTTCGGTTTATAAATACGATTTGTCTGACATAAAAGGTAGTGGAATAAAAAAGAAAGCTAAAAAACAAAATAAAATGTCAGCCTATTCATATTTGAGTTTAGTTCATGGTGTTTTGAAGATTGATAAAACATGGGCAGAATGTGAAAAAAGAGTAAAGGGTGTAAAAGGTGATGTGAAATTCAAGAAATCAGTAAGTGCAGAAGACGAGAAAGAAATAATGAAAGGGTGGAGAATCTAATCTATTTCAGTAAATATGACTCAAAACAGGATATGGTTTAGTTTTTGTTTGACAAATGTTTATATCTATTCTAGTATATAAAAGAAAGTAAAATAAGAGACAAAGGAGGAAATATGGAAGCGAAAATTATCAGGGAGGAAGTACAGAAAGCGTTTTCTGCTTCTCGTAAGATAAAGATAACTATCAAAAAAGAATCCATAGGTGAGATTGTCTCTTTGTTGGGGATGGAAGCTTTGGGAATTATTAGAATTGACAGAAGGAATATCCCAACGTTTATGGCCGTCCAGATGTCAATATACTGGGGGCATGATAATAACCGAGTTGCAACGATTACCTTAGCTGATCGGTTTGACGAAGATCAGTTCGTCACGAGAATGGAGGGGGCTATAGAAAAAATTCAAGCTATCTAACCAAGGGCTTTACACGAGTGTTGTTCGTGTAAAGCCTATATTTTTTATCTAAAATTTAAATCTATGTTAAAATGTTCGTGTTTACCCGCTAAACTTTTTGCTGATGCATTAAAAATGCAGAGAAAATATAGTATAATCTAGAAGTAAAATATTAATTTATTATTATGTTTCTTTTTGATATGCAATTTACATTTTTATCAGCAAAAATTTTCTCGGGTGAATAATTATTCTTTAATAATTTCGATTGCCGGATTTGTTGGGGCAATTTTTTTGTGCTCATTTTTTAAATTTGGCATTACTTTTGCATTTTTTCTGATTTTTCTTTCAGTAATTTTGTTGGTTTACAAGAAATTTCTGACAGCGGACATCGGGAGTAACCCCAGTCAAATAAAAAGCCAATTTGAACCCAGTGAAATAGAAAATACATTTCACAGGTCAGGCGGGGCAGGACAAAAAATATTTTTCATTGCTATTTTTCTATTTTCTTTTGCCGTTGGTGTTATTCGTTATGAAATAGCCGATTCAAAACTACTTGATATAAATTTAGAAAATAATATTAATAGTAAAGTGCAAATAATAGGCACAATTACAGAAGAGCCGACAAGAAAAGATAAGCAAGCCATACTGGTAGTAGACTTCAAAAATATTGTTATTTCAAGCTCTACTTTAGCTGTTTCGGGTAAGGGAATAGTAAGCACAGATTTATATCCAGAGCTAAAATATGGGGATTTAATAAATATTTCTGGTAAATTGGAAAAACCACAAAATATTTCAAATATTGGTACAAATGCGACAAGCACAAACGCGTTTGATTATGTTTCATATTTAGAAAAAGATGATATTAATTATCAAATTAATTTTGCAAAGACAGAATTAATTTCAAGTGGAAATGGAAACCCCATAAAAAGTATTTTGTTTAATTTTAAGGATTCATTTTTATCAAATCTCAACAAAAAAATTATTGAGCCGGAAGCATCGCTTCTTGGCGGGATTTTAATTGGTGCAAAAAAATCTATAGACGCAAATACCACAGAAATTTTACGAAAATCTGGCCTTTCTTATCTTGTTGTTGTTTCCGGATACAACATTACTGTGGTTGCGGACGCAATTATGAAACTGCTTTCTTTTTTGCCGAATATTTTTGGTTTTCTTGGTGGAATTCTTGGAATCATTTGTTTTGTTATCATGTCTGGTGCATCGTCAAAAGCAATTCGAGCCGGGATAATGGCTTTGATTGTTATTTTGGCTGATATAACACACAGAAATTATCAAGCCGGCAGAGCACTTATCATTGCTGGACTTTTGATGGTCATAATTAATCCTAAAATTTTGGTTTTTGATTTGTCTTTCCAACTTTCTTTTCTTGCAACGGTCGCGGTGATTTATATTTCGCCAATTATTAAAACAAAGCTGATTTTTTTACCAGCAAAATTTGGTTTGCGAGACACAATCTCATTTATTATCGCGGTTCAGATATTGGTTTTGCCTTTAATCCTTTATAGCATGGAGACACTTTCGCTCGTAGCTTTGCCTACAAGCGTTTTAATTATTGCTTTCGTTCCTGTCGTTATATTTTTTGGTTTTGTGACTGGAATGTTTGGTTTTTTGTGGCTTCCTTTATCAATACCTTTCGCTTGGATATCGTGGGTCTTGCTCGCTTATATATTTAATGTTTCAAAATTTTTTGCTGGTCTGCCATTTTCAACAATAAATATCTCGTGGTTTTCTTTTGTTATAATGGCAGTATATTATCTCTTTATTTCAATTTGGATTTTCTACCAGAATAAAAAAAGTTATCCAGTCGTGAGTGGAAAAATGGTTTCTAAATAAAAAACAAAATGAAATTCTTTAAAATTGAAAAAATAAAAATATATTTTCTATTTTTGCTCATTCTGACAAATCTGATGATTTTTTATGCGGTAATTAATGAAAGCAGGGGAAATATTTTACAAGTTTCATTTTTGGATATTGGGCAAGGTGACGCTGCACTCATAGAATCGCCGACTGGAAATACATTTTTAATTGATGGTGGCCCAGATAAAAGTATTTTAAATGCTTTGGGTAGAGTCTTGCCGTTTTATGACAAAACTATCGACGTTGTTTTAGCGACGCATCCAGACGCCGACCATATTGGAGGGATTCCTGAAGTTATGAAAAATTATTCTGTAAAAGAGTTTGTTTATAATGGGGCGACGTCAAGCACTGGGATTTTTAGAGAATTAGAAAATGAAATTACTGACAAGAAAATTAAAACGGAAATTGTAAGAACGGGCGAAGTGTTTGACCTTGGTGGGGGAGCATTATTAAAAATATTATATCCAGATACTGACCCCAAAGGAACAGACACGAACGAATATTCTATTGTTGCGGAGTTGTATTATGGTAATTCAACTTTTATGTTTACTGGAGATGCTCCGACTGATGTTTTAAATTATTTAGCAAAAACTGATGGTGGTAAATTAAGAAGTGATGTGCTCAAGGTGGCGCACCATGGCTCTAGAAATTCACTTTCGCCGGCATTTTTGTCGGCGGTGAATCCAGAATATTCCGTGATTTCGGCCGGAAAGAATAATAAATATGGACATCCACACAAAGAAATACTAGATTTTCTTGAAAGTATTAAAAGCCAGATATTAATTACTTTTAATTTGGGTGATATTGTCTTTGTTTCGGATGGGCAGACAATTAGCTTTTAGTTTCTAGCTGCTAGGTGTTAGAAAATTAAAGGCGGGTTTTGCGAAGCAAAACCCGCCTTTAATTTTGGATTGACATATTTCTGGGGGGGCTACAATTATAGTGTTAGATTTATTAATTAAATTAGCCTAAAACATTTTCATTCAAAAAATGTTTGGTAAATAAAAATATGGAAAAGGAACCTAAACCAAAAAAAAGTTATGAGAAAGAACAAGTAGAAGATGCCATCGAAGACTTTAAAAAAAGAGTTTATGTTTTAGATGAAGAGGATGATGAAACTCATACTTATAAATATTCTCAAATTATAAAGGGAAATTTTGAAGAAATAAAAGAAATAGATGAAAAATTGTTATTGACCGAACCTGTTCAGAAGGTTGCAAAAACACTTTTAGAATTTTATCTTGATAATAGAAGATATCTTGAAGCCGGGGAAGTCGCAGGTGATTTTAAGTTATCAAAAGAGTTGGTAAAAGAAAAACTCAAACAAGACATATTAAAAGATGTAAGAAGAGGTAGTTATATAGATGAGAAGGGTGGGGGTATGTACCCAGCTGAATTTTTAACAAAAGAGGAAATAACAAAAGACCCAGAAATAAAAGAAGCAATTATAGAAAATCTAAGAGAATAGATATCAACGTCTGGTAGTGAATATGGGAACAGCTATGAGATGTATAAGAATGATTTGGTTAAAGACTTTAAACTTTCTGAAAATGATGTTGAAAAAATTATCAAAGAGGGTTTAACTCTTCGTAAAAAAAATTTGGAGAAAAAAATTAAGGATATGAGTGAAAAAATACAAGAATTAAAAAATGAAATCAATGAAATTGATAAGAAAATATAAATAAAAGAGCGGCGCCTACGGCGCCGCTCTTTGTATTGTATTTATTTAATTATTCCCGCTTTCTTTAATGTCGCATATGCCCCATTTTTCTGAATAGTTTTGATTCCTCTTGTTGAAATATTCAAAACGAAAGTTTTTTTAAGTTCAGGAACGTAGATTCTCTTTTTCTGAAAATTTACTTGTTTTCTCACTTTTCCTGTAGGGTTAAACTGGGTAGCACGAGTTGCGTTACTATATCCACCACCCATTATTGAACATTTTTTTGTTATTGGACAGATTTTTGCCATTTGATTTACTTTTAGTTTTAAGGCCTTTCATGTTATCATAATTCTGTAAAAAGGCAATAGTAATTGTGTCATTCCCGTGAAGACGGGAATCCAGAATTAATTTAATCCAACACTAGATTCCCGCCTACGCGGGAATGACACAAGATAGTGAAGAAATTGTAATACAAAAACAAAATGCAAATAGATGTAATTTTTCAAATTTTAATACTTTTATTTTCTGTTGTAATTCATGAAGTATCTCATGGATTTACGGCACTTTGTTTTGGAGATAAAACAGCACAGTATGAAGGAAGGCTCACCCTGAATCCATTTAAACATTTAGATTGGTTTGGCTCTGTGATTTTGCCACTAAGTTTATATTTATTAAACGCTGGATTTATGATTGGTTGGGCGAAGCCAGTGCCATACAATCCCTATAATTTAAAACACAGAAACATTGCCGAACCACTTGTTGCACTCGCAGGACCAGCATCAAATATTCTTGTTGCGATTATTTTTGGAATAATAATTAGAGCAATGACTTATTTTGGTTATATTAATTCACCACTAATTTTAATATTTTGTTTTGTTGCTTTGGTAAATATAAGCCTTGCCATTTTCAACTTAATACCGATACCACCTCTTGATGGCTCAAAGATTCTTTTTGCGTTTCTTCCTGCAAGAGCAAGGTTTAAATTTCAAGCAGTATCAGACAGGTTTGGTTATTTTATTATTATCGCCGTCGTTATATTTCTCCCCAATTTTATCTCACCAATAATATTTTCTTTGTTTAGACTTATAACGGGGATTAATTAGCTTATTATTTATCGGGGTTGCCCGGTAGTGAATTTTCAACTCGATTATGTTCTATACCTACATTTTACAAAGTAAGATTAAATCTGATCAATTGTATATAGGTTTTACAACAGATCTCAAACGAAGGCTTTCCGAACATAATCAAAAGTTAAATTTTTCTACTAAACCATATGCTCCGTGGGAACTAATATACTATGAAGCATGCAAAGAAGAATCTGACGCAAAGCGTAGAGAAAAGTACCTTAAAACATCCCAAGGTAGAAGACTAATAAGGAGGAGAATGAAAGATTACTTATATAGGCAGAAAAATTTAACAAGTTGAAAATCTACTACCGGGTTGCTTTTTTATTTATTTTATTATATTATCTTCTCACATTAGCTACTTGGCTGTACGCGGAATGTTGCAAGATAGGGAGACTTATCTTTAGATCATCCGACTTTTTAAGGTAAAGTTGTTTGATGAATAGTTAAAAAGAGTTGCGGACTGCTTTGCAGATCTGTGATTTTTTTGTTTTATTAGAAATTAAGGAGCATAGCGACTATAATTTCTTAACCCCGTGTAGTAATTTGTGGAAACTTTTTTCAGCTGAAAAAATTTTCCACAAATTGGAAGATTCGTTTTGAAAAACGAATCACTACACAGGGTGAAGATTTTCTAAGGCTCACTATGTTCACTAAGAAAATCATTCATGCCTACAATAAATCAATTAATTAAGAAAAATAGAAAAACCGCCCCAAGAAAGCCAAAAGCTGTGGCTTTGATGAGAGGTTTTAATACGCTTGAAAATAGACCAACACATCTATGTTCTCCTTTCAAAAGAGGAGTTTGTGTGAAGGTTACAACAAAAACACCAAAGAAACCAAACTCAGCTATCAGAAAGATTGCAAGAGTTCGACTTTCAAATGGTATGGAAGTTACAGCTTATATTCCAGGTATGGGACACACACTGCAAGAACACTCAGTTGTTCTTCTTCGTGGTGGAAGAGTTAAAGACCTTGGTATTAGATACACTATCGTAAGAGGTGTACTTGATGCAACAGCAGTAGAAGGAAGAAGAAAAGGTCGCAGCCAATACGGTGCAAAGAAACCAAAACCAGCAGGTAAATAATTTTAATCTGAAAATACAATGAGAACAAAATTAAAAACAAAGAAAGGTT
>Ga0209083_1002618_pt1 | contig 16665 bp, 11 predicted proteins | sample AM7aDNAmetaG_FD_184132 | JGI IMG/M metagenome (GOLD analysis project Ga0209083, IMG submission 184132) | Freshwater microbial communities from Finland to study Microbial Dark Matter (Phase II) - AM7a DNA metaG (SPAdes) (version 3) | ecosystem: Environmental > Aquatic > Freshwater > Lake ...
AAAGGCCGGACAGCGTTAGCGCCCCCGACGTTGCGGTCAGATTCAGCGCGCCCGTAGTTAAACTCAAGCCCGTGGCGAAAGCGCCGGTGCCCGTGAAATTGGCCGCCGAGGAGATCGTCTGGGAATTGTAAGTTCCTCCGGTAGCCACGCCGGCGGCGGTAACGGTAAATTCCGTGCCATTAGCTCCGGCGTTCAGCCCGCCGCGAATATCCAAGCGCGCTCCGGGCGTCGTCGTCCCGATGCCGATGTTGCCGCCGTTGCGGACATATAATAATGAGGTGGACGTGGCATTGGTAACGTTTAGCGCGGCGGCGGTATCGTCGATGGTCGATCCTTTGATGACCGTATTTCCCGCCGGGTCAAGGGTAAGATCGCCGGCGGCGGTGGTAATCGTCGGTACACTGACCGAACTGGCGATCTCGACGTCGCCTTCCGCGTCGATCTTGAATTTCTGAACGCCGTTGACTCCCGCGCCGAAGAGCGGCGCGTCGGCGATGGCGTGGGTGGGATTGACCAAAAGCGACGCCCAAGTATAGGGGGTAAGCGGCGCTTCAAAGGTGAAGGTGCTTTGACCCGAAGTTGAAAGAGAGGTGGTGTAGATGTTGGCCACGTACAAATTGTTCCAGCGGGTGTCGGGACGGCCGACATCATGGCCCGCGTCGCGTTCGGGAACCAGATCGCCGCCAACGATAACATTCCCCGAGGTATCAACCACGAGCTTGCTGACCACGCTCGATCCGTTCCAGGATTGGAAAGAAAGATTGGCGGTGTTGGGCTCAATAGCCATATACCACCAGGGATTGCCGGCCGACGCCGCTCCCGCGGGCTGTAAAACATATGACACCTGCTGGTCGTTAGCCGAGCGCTGTAATATGGACTGCGTCCATCCGTGATCGCTGATTCCGTAAAATACGCCTTCATCCGAATTGGCCCTCACGTCCAGCGCCGCCGTAGGCGTCGTCGTCCCGATGCCGACGTTGCCGCTGCCTAAAATCGTCAGTTTGGTGGTTGGCGCGTTGTCAGCGGTACCCGTAGTTCCGGCGGTAGCGGTTTGGAAATACATGTTACCGACACCCGTCCCGGTGGAAACACCGGTTGATAAATAGAGATCGCCAGCGGCTAAGTTAGTGCCGCCCAAGAGCGCGCCACCGGCTTTGACTGTTAACTGGCTGCCTCCAACCGCAGTATTGCGTTCCATTCCCACCACCCGGGCGGCATCACCACCAAAAGACAAAATTGAAGAGGGAGTGAGGGTCCCGATGCCGACGTTGCCGCCGGTGAACAAAGCGGAGTACGCGGCGTTGGAGAAGGTGGTGGTTCCGGTAAACGTGTTGGCGCTAACCCCGGTTTGGGTATACGCGCCGTCATTAGCGATGCCCGAGATACCGGTCATCGCGCCGGCAGCCGTAATACCCCAGTCGGAAGTGCTGATCGATCCGGTATCTCCCGCGTCGCCCAAAGTGAAGGTGGAATTGGCCGTTAACGCTCCATTGGCGGTCAGGCCGGAAGTGGCGGTAATGAGCCCCGAAATAGTGGGCGTAGCCGTCCAGGAAATCGGAGAAACGGTCAAACCGGAACCGGCGATAGTGGTAGCGTAAGCCGCGTTGCCAAAGGTCGCCGCGGCGGCCTGGCCTTGGAAGATCGGAGAATTAACCGATGTTGAAAATCCGCCGGTTCCGATCACTTCGAGCTTGTAGGTTGCCGGCGTCGCCGTCCCGATGCCGACATTGCCGGCGAAATAATTGTTGCCCGAACCGTTGATAGTCAGAACGCCTTCGGATGTTACGTCGCCTTCAGCGTCTACGAGGAATCTTTGGACGCCGCCGACACCCACGCCCAAGAGCGGCGCGTTGGCGATAGCGGTCGTGGGATTAATCAACACGCCGGAATCGGTAAAGTTGGTGGTTAGCGGCCGGTAAGTGAAGACCGCCTGCCCCGAAGTGGACATCCCGGAGGTATTGATATTGGCGACATAGATATTGTTCCAGCGGTGCGTGGCGTCGCCGAGGTCTTTGCTCAAATCAGCGGAAGGAGAAAGATTGCCGGCCACGATCGCGTTGCCGTCGGAATCGATGGTCGCCACGATGTTGCCCGTGGAATCGGCAATCTGGAATTGGTTGGCGCCCAAGGCATCGCCCAAAACCACTTTGGTATCGCCCGAAGTGGTGAGTTTTAATAAATGATCGGTGGTCGTATCGATCCGCTCGCCCGCGGCACTGGCAAACAATACCCCGCCGCTAACCCTAAGATTTCCCGCGACGCGTACGTCGCCGGTAGCGTCTAACGCGTAAGTCCCGTCCGCCAGTTTGGCAGCCGTGGCGCCACTGATCGCGTACAACGCTTGCGCTCCATCGGCGACCTCCACCGTGGAAGTGCCGCTGGTGATAATGGTTTTACCGCCCGCGCCCGCCTGGAGGGTTATGTCTTTTGAGGCTCCGGTGGTAATAAGCCCTTCATTGATAAATGATAATTGATTGCTGTTCAAATTGGTGCCCGAAGAAAATGATAAATTATTATTTATCAGTGTCGTACCGTCAACATCGATCTTGCCTTTGGCGTAGATGTCGTACCACCTCGCGGTAGCGGAACCCAGATCGTATCCGAGAGTGGAACCTTCAAAGGGAACGATCTTGGCGGTGTTTCCGGTTTCGCCCACCACCAGATTACCCGTGCCGTTGGGCGCGAAGACCAAGTTGCCGTTATCGGTAGTGTAGAAAGTGCCGCCGCTGGTCAGGGTGATGTCGCCGTTCAAAACCAGACTGCCGTTGGAATCAATGAAATTATCCGCGGTATGGAACTGAACCGCGCCCGAGCCGTTGGGATTGATGAGCAAACTGGTATCGGAGCCAACGGTGGAAATGGTCGAGCCTTTGAGCGCGATGTTATCGGCGCGCAAAGCGGAACCCGCTCCAGCCTGGTCGATGGCGAACAACGGCGTGGCCGTTGACGCGCTCAAAGCGGCCGCGCCGGAGAATGTTTGCGCTCCGGTCACCGTGAAGTTACCCGTTATCTCGACATCTCCCAGTGTTACGATGTTGCCGTACTTATCCACGGTGAAATGGCCGGAATTGATATTAATGGTATTTCCTCTCAAGTTGGCGGGAAGATTGAAAGTCTGGCCCAAAGAAAAATTGGGGCGGTCGGAATCCAATTGTTTAAGAATCCGATCCACCCGGTCTTTGGTCTCCTGATCAACCCGCACCAAAGTGTTGGTCGACAAGACCTCTTTTACCGGCTGGTAATAAGTGTTGTTGACAACGGTAACGTTGCCGCTATTTGATCCAATGTTTCCGGTATCCGCCGGCTGGTTATTTCCCGACTTCGAAATCCCCGCGCCAACCGCTTGTGGGGTGCCGCCGGCCGGCGCCGCGCAATTGGCGGTGTTGCATCCGTTCTCTTCGGCCAAGCGAGGATCCGTAATTCCCAGCCAGGAGCGGGCAATATCGCGAAGTTTATTTTCAATGGCTTTGAAAAAAGAAAAAACACTTGCCTTTCCGGCAGTGGTATTATTTTGAACATAATTCGCGCCCGATCCGGCGGCCTTATTGGCCACATCGGCGCTGATCGAAAATCCGCGCGCCACGCTACGGCCTCCGTACTCCATCCGTTCATCCAGCGCGCCGGCCAATCCGGAAAGCGCGGCCAGCGAACTTCGCGCCGCGGATCCAACGGCAACCGTTGTTTTTTTATTAAACAAAACGTACGCGGCAATTCTATCTTCCGCGAATCTTTTCTTCGTTACCGCCGAATCAACGGCGTAATCGCGCGCGTTAAAACCAATATCCCTGCCAAGTACAGATATTAAATTCGCGGCATCAAAAGATAAATTTCCGGCGTCCGCCAAAATACCGATTGAGCCTCTCCCCATTTCGGGCATAACCTCAAAAACAGCAACTTGCCCGCCCTCGTTCATCGCCTTAGAAACGCGATTCATCATTCTACCCTGAACGGCAAACCCATTTTTAATACCGCCGGAAGAAGCGTCAACGAACGCGCCAATACCCGTTAAGATCGATTCCTTGGCCCCAAGGGACAATCGCGAAAGATTCCCGACGGAGAAAAATTCTTTCGGATTTTGAAACACCGTTGCGGCGCCGAGGACCGCGAAAGATAATTGCTCATTGCCGATTTTGGCTCTTCCGTAAGCCATGTCCGCGAAATATCCGGCCACTGAATTTCCGGAGCGCGAAAGATTCCCGGCGATTTCGGGAAGTACTTCTTGAACCGCGGCTCGCCGGCCTTCGCCCATTGATCTGGCGCCCCCGCCCAGACTCGCGCCGAAGCGGCTGATACCGCCGCCCAGCGCCAACGCTTCAAACCGCCCTCGTCTTCCCAAAGCGGATTCACCGGCCTCGATTTTTGTTTCAAACGATACCGCCGCGTCGCTCGCGCCATCAATTAATCCCAGTGTCGAAATATTTATCTTGCCACAAGCGGACTTGAAATTACTTCCGCCAAAAGCAATGCCTTCGGAAACGCTTTCGATACCGCCTCCAACGAGGCTTACCTTTTCCAAAATTCCGGCGCCGATTTTATCCGCGGAAATATTCCCGGAAAATTTTTGATAGTCAAAAGATCCGGCGGCTCCAATAAATCCAAAGAGAAGCATAACCGCCAAGCAAGCGATGGCTGACGCCGCCGTGATTTTTTTTATAACCTTAGAGGAAACGGATAACGGTTTATTTAAAATTTGAAAAAACGATGAGCCCGGTTTTTTTGAATTTTCCGCGCTTGACCGTCCCTCGGAATCTTCCGAGCCATGCCCGTGCTCAACAACGTAATCGTTAAGCCATGCTCTCGTCGTCACCCAATTGCGCCCCATTTTGACCCCCTTAAGCTTTCCCTTGCGGATAAGCAAATTCAAGTACTCCTGCGAGTAGTCGCAATATTGGGTTGCTTCTTTCAGTGAAATTGTGTCGCGAAATCGATCCATTATCGGTTAATTTTTTGTCTAAATTTTGACGCTATATTATATTATCGGATATCCGATATTTAAACGCAATAGACCGTGAAACAACTTTATCCACAGCCCCATAGCTAAACCAAAATTTAACTCTTTTCTCAACCAAACTTTGTCCGCCGGCAACCCCATACGCGTTTTATGACCTCTAAACGCAAAATTGAGGCAAATCTCCCAACCTTTTTTTGTCTTGGACCAAATCAACCGAATCCCGGCTAAAACTTTCCAATCGATGAACCAAACCCAGCGCGAATTCCAAAGAGCTATCCTTCGGTTTGGTTTCCGTCAAGGCTTAGACTCCGGCGATTTTTTTTCGCGAAAAGCCAAGCGCGCAAAAAACCGGAACCGGCGAAAAGTGAACCAAAAAAAATGGGCCAAAAATCCTGTTCGTAAAGTCAAAATTCCAGATTTTTCCACCCGCGACAAGCAGCTTCTTGTACGGAACGGAAACGGACAAAAACCACCGGCTGGAGACATAAAAATAAGCATCCATTTTCGCGGCTCACGGAAAGCCGCTCAAGCCAAATAACTATTAAAAAAATACTCGACGACAAGATATCGGATATCGGATCGCTTTTTCACCCAATATCGGATTCAAATCTGCATAGGTTAAACCTATGCAGATTGCGTCTTTAAGCATCCAGCAGCTAAGCGAAATAAAAGACCACCGCGGCCGGGACGCTGAAACACTATAACTCCCAAGGTTGTTTAGCTCCGATTTGGGTTTTCCCAAAGCTGCATCCCGGAGACAACCTCGCCACGTAAAAACCTTTCCTATTTCCCCAACCTTCCCACGACAGTTTAATGGCGGCACGCCCTGAAGATATTCTTAAACAATCCCCACGCCAAACGAATGTTTGCTAATCGCTCCGAATAGCTATGCGCGATAAATCCGGCCTACAAAGCACCTATCGTCATAACGTAATTATTTCTGCGCGGCCGGCAGATGGTTATCGCACGGTAAACCGCCGAATGGGGTAAGACCCCCGCTCGACAACCAAAGGATGAATCCCGGAGGATAAATTATTATCGGCCTGGGGACTGAAATCCCTTTGGTTCAAACCACGATGCATAACAACGGGTACTTAGCCAGACCGTTGGATGACATCGATTAAAATACCCGACGGTTAACGTTCTGCCACCGCCAACTTGCAGCTTGGCATTACCGAAAAAACACTAATTCTAACGATTATCCCGTATACCCTATTCCAAGTTTTCCGAATGTTATTCCTCGCCTCCCGCGGGACCCGAGGCCTCCCCCGCATCCCGCGGGGCGGAGTACCCGCGCCTCAAAAATTTTTTTCGGAGGGAACGGATAAATTCCGTTTTAGTTCTCCTCACTCCTTCCCGCAGGATGCGGGAAGGTAGCCTCCTACTAAATTTTATGTTCCCAAGACTTGCCCGTGATCTATAAATTAATCGAACTGTCGGAAATGAGACTTCTGCCCATTTTATTTTACCGATATATTTTGCCGGTTTTGTAAGCCTTAATTTAGGTAATCGGATATCCGATATAGTACTTCATGAGCTTAAACGACACGAAATGATAAATAATCAAATCTATATTTTCCAAATACCATGCCTTAAATCCAAGGAGCCAGTGGAAATATCTTACGCCAGACGCGAGAAAATCCTCTTGGCTTAAAACATACGAGGCGTGGCGCCAGATACTATCTAATCTAACCGAATCAAAACCGCCACAATAGCAGCAATTTTCCTCTTCTAGGTTGAATTTCCGCTGTATGTGTTGATTAGCGCGATAGCGCTCGAAGGGCTCCAAGTAAACTCCCTCCTACATTCTCCGAATCGTTTACACAGCAATCTGCATAGGTCAATCTGCATAGGTTTAACCTATGCAGATTGCTTTTAAGCACCGTCTCGATTTATCATATTGTTTTATCGATTCGAATATATGCGTCGACCGATGTTTGGCACCGATTAATTACTTTGCATATAAAACGGCGCCCCGAACACTATAAGCTTGCATAGGTTTAACCTATGCAAGTGTCTTTTGTAATATTGGATTGGCTATTGCATTAAATGCGTGCTTATTGTAGATTGGCAAATTACATAGGTTTAACCTATGCAATTATTAACCTAGGCAATTTATTATGATCAAACCTGATTTAGTAAATGGCGGGATATATCATCTTTATAATCGCGGAGTGGAGAAAAGGGATATTTTTCTCGATGATTTCGATTATTTTCGGTTCGTTTCTTGCTTGTATGAATGCAATGACCGCAACTATGTTCTGATGAGAAAACGGATCGACAATCGGCGCGAAAAACAAAACCAAAAAAACCGCGTAGGTTTAACCTATGCAATCGGGAATCAGGGGAAGAGGGAGTTATTGGTTGATGTTTTGGGATTTTCGCTTATGACGAATCATTATCATTTGATCGTCAGGCAAAGAGTTGACAATGGGATCCCGCTGTTCGCGGGAAAGATAAGCAACAGCCATACCGGTTATTTCAACAACAAATATGGCCGAAGAGGTTTGGGAGGTTTATTCCAGGGAACGTATAAAGTTGTCCCGATTGAAAACAATGCTCAATTAATGAATTTGGCAATCTATGTTTTTTGCAATCCGGTGAGTATTTTTGATCCGGGCTGGACAAAAGATGAAATGGTGAATCCCGAAGGCGCGATTGAATTTCTAAACAACTACCGCTGGTCCAGCTATCCGGACAGTATTGGAAATGATAACTTTCCGTCAGTAACCCAAAGAGACGTCATCTGGAAAATTTTTGGCGGATCGGATGTCGATTTTCAACAAAGCAAAAAGATAATCAAAAATCACACGGAAAATTGGATAAAAAGTAAATCCGATTATTGGAGAGGAATAACGAGGATTGGAAACGCGATGTTAGACTAAATTGCATAGGTTTAACCTATGCAATTTGTTGCTTCTTAACATCATTGAAAGTTTATAAACTAGATTTTGAGTAATGACGTAAACTCTTTTTCGCTGATCGTTTTTACTCCTAGTTTTTGAGCTTTTAGTAATTTTGACCCGGGGTTATCGCCCGCTACCAAGTAATCAGTTTTTTTGGAAACCGATTCGGAAACGGATCCGCCTTGGGTCCGGATCAATTCTTTTGCAATCTGACGCTCCAAAGATACCAAGCTTCCGGTAAGAACGAAAGTTTTGCCCTCGATCCTGGGATTTATGGCAACCTTGGCAGCCTCTATTTTGATCCCGATGTTCTCCAGCTTTTTAAGAAAAACTAAGTTCTTTGGGTCGCTAAACCACGCACGGATCGAATCGGCGACTTTTGGTCCGACATCCTCCACGTTCCGCAAATCTTCCTGGGAAGAATTCTCGATCCCGATCAAATTGCCAAAACGCCGGGCCAGTGCCAAAGCGGTTTCCTCCCCTACCTGCCGGATACCCAAAGCGTTTATGAACCGAGGCAAGGTGATGTTTTTCCTGGCCTGCACGGATTCAACAAGTTTTTTGGCCGATTTTTCGGCGAATCTTTCGAGTGGGACTAGATCGCCTTCTTTAAGTAAAAACAGGTCAGCCGGATCGCGCATCAATCCTTCTTCCATTAATTTTTCAATAATCTTTGGTCCGAGACCCTGGATATCGAATCCCTTACGGGAAACAAAATAGGCAAAGTATTTTTCCTGGATGGCGAAACACTCCGGATTCAAGCAACGCCAAACCACCTCGCCTTCCGGCTTAGTCGATTTGCCGCCGCAAACCGGACAGATTTTGGGCATCGTAAAATGCTTCGCGTTCGAAGGCCTCAACTCCGGCAAAACCTTGAGGATATCCGGAATCACATCGCCGGCCCGGCCTACGACCACGGTATCCCCGATCATTAAACCAAGCCGCCTGATCTCGTCCTCATTATGCAAAGTAGCGCGAGTGATCACCACGCCGCCAACCTCGACCGGTTTCAATACGGCTACCGGGGTTAAAGCGCCCGTGCGGCCGACCTGAACCAGAATATCCTCGACAATGGTCGTGGCTTGTTTTAAAGGAAATTTGTAGGCGATAGCTCCTCTCGGCGCCTTGCCGACCACCCCCAATTTTTTGAGGATTGCGTTGTTATTGATCATAACCACGATACCGTCGATCTCATAAGGAAGCTTTTCGCGATTTTTATACCAATACTCGTGGAACTTAAAAACCTCTTTGAGGTCTTTGCAATATTTACTGAACTTGTTGTTGGTTTTGAAACCCAGGATCTCAAGCGTTTGATGCTCTTCATGGTGGGTTTGCTGCCCAAGGTCGGATATCAAAGAGTAACAATTGGAATCCAGGTAGCGCGAGGTGGTAATCAAAGGATCAAGCTGGCGGATCGAACCGGCCGCCAAATTCCGCGGATTGGCAAAAGGCGGCAATCCTTTTTCCATCTGCCCAACATTGACGCGCGCGAACTCTTTTTTGGTAATAATCACTTCGCCGCGCGCTTCGATATCGGGCATCGATTTTTGGGAAAAACGCGCGGCAATCCCATCCAATCCGGCTTTTTTCAGGTCGCGGACCACCTCTTGAGATTCCCTTAGCTTTAAAGGTATCGCTTCGATCGTTTTGAGATTTTGCGTAACATTCTCCCCGATCTTTCCGTCCCCCCGGGTCGCGCCCACTTCAAACAGACCGTCACGGTAGATCAGCTCCACGGCCAAGCCATCCAGTTTTGGCTCGCAATAGAAATCGACGTTCTCCAATTCGTTTGGTTCCAAGAGTTTGGAAAAACGAGTTTGCCAATCCGTCATGTCCAAAGTCGAAAACGCGTCGTTAAAAGACAACATCGGTTTGGGATGGACGAATTTTACGAAATTCTTCAAGGGCTTTCCGGCGACACGCTGGGTGGGAGAGTCCGGAGTTATGAATTCCGGGTACCGAAGTTCCAGATCGAAAATCTCTTTTTTTAACGAATCCAAAGCCTCATCGGATATAACCTGGCGGTCCATGACGTGGTAAACATACCGGTAGTGATTGATGAGTTTTTTAAGTTTCCCTATTCTCGTTTTGGCTTCGATCTTTGTCATAGTAGTTCCTTACCGTAATTTATGGACATCTGGCGAAAACCCCGGCTTCGCGGGTCGGGGTTTTGAGGACCAAAAGTCGAAAGCTATTATTTGAATATTAATTGAATACTGCGCTTCGTGCCCATGTATGTTCCTATTGATTTTAAGCAATACTCGACCGTAATAGGGCAATTCCCGGATCCGGGCACAACGCCATGCACTTCGTATTTGGCGTCTTTATCATCTTCGTACCCATTGCCGTCAGTGTCAAGATAGGCGGACGTAAGATTATAAGTCGCGTCAGTCGCTTCCTTGATCCCTTGTTCGGCCCCGGCATCAGCGGCGTAAAAAGCTACGACGGAATTGCCTATCGAATTAAGACTCTTGATCCTCGCCACCGAAATAGCGCTCATCCCGAAAGCCACGGAAAAAAGGATCGACATTACGACAATCGCCATATAAAGCGCGATCCCCGAGTTTCCCCAGTTTTGTTTTTTTCCTTTTACGCTTGGTTCCACCAAGCCGGTTTTGTTGAATTCCGTAATTTTCCGTTGATCGAACATTTTAGTGTTAAACGGGACAGTTTTTTATTGAACCAGGCCAAACCCGTCGAGGGGTTATTTTTTGGTATCGTTATTCCTTTGCGAAACCGTCGTCTGGATCTTGATCCTGGTTTTGTCATGAGCCTCAACCTCCAAAAAAAGCGTAACCCGGGGCTGGTCCTGGTCATCCTGATCCCAAGAATCCGAAGGGCCGATATTGAACGCGATAACATTTACTTTCGGGGAAGTGAGAGCGTTGATCTGGGCACCGTTACCCTTGTCCTCGTAAATCGTCTCTCCATCCAAGTAAAATTCCTGGCACTGGCTGTTTTTTTCCATAAACTTCAGTCCTGATCCACCATGAGTAACCTGGTAATTCATTTTCGGACCCGTAAGGCAGACATTACCGATATCTTTGTACGCCATGCGGATCGAACGGGCCATATATTCCATAAGATAGGATATCTCGTTCAGTGATTCGGTGGAAGCCAAAAATTTTCGCTGGAGCTTGATCCCGGCGACAAAAGTCTGGGAAGTGATGCCCAGAGCCATGGAAAAAATAGAAAGCGCGACCAGCATCTCGACCAAGGTAAACCCCTTTTTCGATTTTAGCCGGGAACAAAAGAGCCTGATCCGATTTGTAATTGAATTATTTACCATGAACCTGGATATAAATTATCTTGGACCGGAAATACGTGGGACCTTCCCTTCTCGCTCCACGTCACATCAACTTCAACGTGCAAATAATCGGGACCGGCCCCGACAGGATCTATCGTTATCCGGCGCGCGAACATAGTATCGGCGCCATCGCTATAATTGTAAAATTTACTTCCTGTATCCGGGAGCTTGAGCATAGCCCCCGTATAAGGCGTTAATGTCCAGGAATCATAATCGATCTGGCAGCCGCCGGATCCGGATTGACAGCTGGTAAGACCGTCCAACCAAGTGGAACCGGCCGGTATATCGTAATAAGCTTTTAGAAAATTGCTGTCGCGGATGTTTTTTACGATCTCTATGCCCTCTTTCCCCAAGTAAGCCGCGATCAAATTGTAAGAACTGGTTTTCGTGTAAGAAACCGTTTGGTTGATCAAAGTGACGAAACTGGAAATCCCGACCATGATCACGAAAAGCGCCGCCAAGGTTTCGACAAAAGTAAAACCCCGCGAATCCATCCTTGAAGCAATCTTGTTTTTCCAATCAAAAGCTCTTTTTGTTCCGAATTGAAAAATGAATTTTTTATTGAACATAGATCAATCCACCCCGGTTAACGACTATGGTCCGCGTCAAGGTTGTTCCCTGCATCCCAAGCACAATGGTCGCCTGGGCAACTTCACCGCCCGTTCCCGTCAGTGTCGTGACAGGTTCAGGGGGGGAATAATTGACGCTAAGTTCATTAGGAATGGAGCTCAAAATGTAAATATATCTGGCAAAAGCCACATCCTCGACGGTATAATCCGCTACATCGTATTGATTGTTTTGCGGGGAAGAAACGTCGGCATAGACCTTGTACCCCAAACCGCCCTCCTCAAAATATATACCGTAACCAGCCGGTTCCACTCCCCCCACCTCTTTCGACGACATCGCCATCTCTTGCACCTTCCTAAGATCCTGAGCCAAGCTGTAAGCCTGGTTCTCTAAAGCAAACTGCTGGTTTCCGGAACGATAATTGGCAAAAACCAAGCCGCTTATCATCGCCATAATGAATAGAACAGTCATCATTTCGATAAGCGTAAATCCTGATTCTTGATTGTCGCGCCCAGTTATTGTTTTCACTAAAACTTGAATGTTATGATAGAAAACCACTCTCCAAACTCCTGCCCTCCGCTAATCCCGGCTGGCAAATACCTTATTCCCGTTTTCGACCAAACGACGATCGCGAAACTTTTCCCCGTCTGGATGAAACCACGCGGGTCAAATTCCAAGATACCAATAGATCAGATCTTTGCCGAAAAAAAGGGCTGCCAAGGTTCCGCTCACCAAAAACGGACCAAACGGGATTTCCGAAGAAATCTCTTTTTTCTTGGAAGCGATCAAACTTAATCCTATTATAGCACCAAGGAAAAAAGACAGGAACAATCCGACCACGATATCGGGAAAACCAAGAACCAAACCCATCAACGCCGCGTATTTGACATCGCCAAAACCCATCCATTTCCCCGCGGAAACCAAAAAAATAGTCATAAAAATCGAAAAAGCCAGAACAGCCGCCAGGAACGGATTGGTCAAAATTTCGAAATTAGCGGAGCCGGTCAAATAAAGCTCGTAGAAAAAACGGCTGGCGTAAAACACGATCGAAAAAAACATCGCGGCAAACACGGCCGTATCGGGTATGATGTACCACAGAAGATCGTAGACGAAGATAACGACCAGTGTGGAAATTATGAACCAATAATATATCAAAGAAATCAAGTTAAAAAAAGAAACCGGCCCAAAGTATATGATCGCCGGTTCGAAAACCAGCGCCGCGACGGCAAAAAGCAAACCCACGGCCAACTCGACCAGCGGATATTGGCAGGAAATCGGTTTATGGCAATAACGGCATTTCGCGCCCAACTCAAAATAACTCAACAAAGGTATGAGATCGAACCATGATAATTTATGCTTGCATTCCGGACAATAAGACCTCCCCTTCAAAAAACTCTGGCGGATCTTTACGCGATATATCAAACAATTCAAAAAACTGCCGACGACAAGTCCAATCGTGAAAATCAGCAGGACCACTATGATAGAAACTATTTGCATGAGTTTCCCGGTTTAAAATTCGCAACTCCCTGAGGCCTTGCTTCAGGGTTGCGAATTTTGAGGATTCCAAAGGAGGTACTCCTTTGGTCGATCCGCAGGGTTAATACCCTGCGGTGTCGAATTACATTAAGAAAATAAATAAATTTACAAATAAATTTATTTTTTCGACGGATATTATGTATGATAGCAAAAAAAACCCCACGACTCCACAAAAGGTAAAAACGGAAAAAACAAAAAACCGGCAGATCGATCCGCCGGTTTTTACGTTCCTTAAAACAAACCAACCCTTATGAACCAGTGGCACAATCATCGATACTGGTAGGTTTTGCCGCTTTCTTGAAATTACCGCCATTAGAGGACGTGAAATAAGGCAGGGTGGCGTTTTGCTCCAACCTGGCATAGTAGCAGAATTTCTGAACGCTAGCCGTATTATCGATCGTGCAGTAAATAAACGCCGGGGCCGCCTGCGTACAAGCCACCACGGTTCCGCCGCCCGGATCAGCCGGCAACGGATTCAAGTAGGTGCTGATCGCGGCCGGTAAGGTCGCCGACGTAAGATACTGGTCATTGTCCCCGTAATACATTTCCTGGGCCGAAACCATCTGCCTCATGTCGGCCATCCGGCGCGCGTCGCGAGCTTTGGCGCGGGCTCCGCCCATCGAAACCAAAACCATTCCGGCTAAAATGCCGATGATAGCGATCACGACCAACAATTCAATTAGAGTAAAACCTTCTTTCTTTTGCTTGACCATAAAATACTTTATTATTATTACGCTTAATTATACCGACCTTTTTTATCAAATATCAATCGAATATATCTTCTGGTAAAAAGGAAATATCCCGTACGATAAGTTATTATCGGCCTGGAAACCGGAATCCTCTCGGCCCAAACCCCGATGCATAGTACGTGAAGATTTCGCCGATAAACCAATACTCCTTTTTTCGGTTTTACTCCGGACTTATCCGGCTACTCCGCAATCGCTAAAACTAATCGGAATAGCGTCTTTTCTCATATAACCCTTGGGCGATGCTGTAATGTATGAAGCGTTATTTTCCTCCAATTTCGCGAAATAACAGTATTGCTGATTATCCACCGTATTATCCAAGCCACAATAAATATAACTGTCTCCCGTGCATGTTGACCCATAATTCCTCGGATCCTCCGGGGTTTTGGGCATACGTGTATCAAGCGATGACGGATAATTACGGGCACTGCGGGGATTACAATCCCCGGCCGTAGCCGAACAGGTGAAATAACGGGTCATGTCCGAATAATAAAGCTCTTGCGCAGTAACCAAAGATCTCATGTCCGTAAGCCTTCTGGCGTCGCGCGCCTTGATCCTCGATCCGCTCGTCGTCAAACCGATCATCGACGCCAGTATCACGATCACCGCGATCACTACCAATAATTCTATCAAGGTGAACCCCGTTTGTTTTTCCATAGATCTCTGTAGTGTCGCTTTTATTATACCTTCAAATTACCAAGCCGAACAAGTGCAAATACTTGGCGGATTGGCGACAAAATTAGTACTGTCGCATTTTTCCTTTTGTCCGTTCTGGTTGATTATGTAATATCGGTTGTCGTTTCCGCAGGAACCGGACAGCTCCATTTTCCCGAAGGCGCAAAAGTAATGACCTTCAAACAAATTACCACACTTCCCGGTTCCGGTATTTCCAATCCACATGTATTTAAAGTCCGCGTCGTTAAGAGGGTCTTTCATTTCGGACAAGTATTGGAAATTGGCGGAATTTTTGATGGCCGGAATCAGCCCGATGCTCAAAGCATTCTTAAAATACAGGGTATCGTCGTTGTTAACCGATTCGATGGCGTTGGATATTTGCCGCAGATCGCTATAGCGCCTGGCATCACGCGCTTTTTCGCGGGAACCTCCCATTGATACAAGAATCAGTCCCGCCAAAATACCGATGATCGCGATTACGATCAACAGTTCAATAAGGGTAAAACCTTGCTTTCCGTTTTTTAGATTTATTTTCATATTGTTCCGTCGGAATTATCGTTAATTGGTTTAAAACACGTATTATTATATCTTATTAAAAGAATTGAAAATTAAATATTTTTTTCCAATCGATGACCACCTGATTTATCCCTGTCTCTTCTTACATATTTCCCAGCGACTGATACATCGGTATCATAACGGACGCCACGATCCCTCCGACGATCACGCCCAAAAAGATGATCAAGACCGGCTCGATGAGAACCAGCAACCCATCGATCGCGGATTCGCTCTCTTTTTGGTAAAAAGAAACCAGTGTCAGCAAACTTTTATCAAGCGACCCGGTCTGTTCACCAACCAAAATCATCTGGGTAAACATGGGAGGAAAAATATCCGGATAATTATAAAGAATCGAGGAGATCGTCTGGCCGCGTCTTACGCCATCGCGGGTTTTAAGAATCACTTCCTTGTAAACCACATTCCCTACGATATTCCCCGTGATCTCCAGTGATTGCGTGATCGGTATGCCGCCCGAGATAAGCGTCGAAAGATTGTCGGCAAAACGGCTTAAATAAACCATTTTTAAAAGAGACCTGAAAACCGGTATCTGGAGAAAAAGCTTATCGAAAAAAACTTTACCCGCATCGCTCTTATAGTAACGAAAACCGAATACCGAAACCAATACCATGCCCAAGATCATCAATATTCCCCCGGGTCCCCGGATGAAATTAGTAACGGCAATCACGACCTGCGTCATCAAAGGCAATTCGGTGCCGCTTGTTTCCAACATGCTTAACAAATTCGGAAGAACAAAATAACTGAGTAAAAAAAGCACGGCGACAACAACGATAATGATCATGGCCGGATAAACCATCGCCCCTTTGATCTTTCCCGAAAGATAATAATTTTTTTCCAAATAGTCGGCCAAATAAGTGAGTTGTTCCGAAAGGTTACCCGAAACCTCCCCGGCTTTGATCATAGCAACGAAAAACGTGGAAAAAATATCGGGATATTTAGCGAAAGCGTTAGACAAAGAAGTACCCGCTTCCACATCCTGGGAAATCCTTAGTATCTTTTCACGGAAACTTTGATTGGTAAACTGCCCTCCGATCGTCCTCAATGATTCCACCAATGATACGTTCGCCTTAAACATCACTGCCAGCTGGCGCGAAAAAACGGCCACGTCCTTTCCGCTGATCCTTTCCAAGATCTTGTATCTTTTCGAGAAACTCTCACTCTCCTTTCTAAGCTGGGTAACGAACAAACCATCGTGCTGCAACATGTCGATTGCCGCTTTTTTGGAAGAAGCGTCGATCACGCCGATCTTTACATCTCCAATTTTTGTTCTGGCTTGATAGGTAAATCTCATAGTCTTTTCTCCTAAATTTATATCAAAATTTCCAGTTCGTGCGGATTAGTTGAATAAGAAAAAGCCGTGTCCAGCGCCACCAATTTGTTCTTTACCAGCTGGGCCAGGGATTT
>Ga0209083_1002619_pt1 | contig 16638 bp, 9 predicted proteins | sample AM7aDNAmetaG_FD_184132 | JGI IMG/M metagenome (GOLD analysis project Ga0209083, IMG submission 184132) | Freshwater microbial communities from Finland to study Microbial Dark Matter (Phase II) - AM7a DNA metaG (SPAdes) (version 3) | ecosystem: Environmental > Aquatic > Freshwater > Lake ...
CCTAGCCAGAACATGCCATTCATCCCCTAGCCAGAACATGCCATTCATCCCCTAGCCAGAACATGCCATTCATCCCCTAGCCAGAACATGCCATTCATCCCCTAGCCAGAACATGCCATTCATCCCCTAGCCAGAACATGCCATTCATCCCCTAGCCAGAACATGCCATTCATCCCCTAGCCAGAACATGCCATTCATCCCCATGCCATTCATCCCCTGTGTTAGCCGGGGCACGGGGTGTCCCCGTTAGAGCTCATCCAGGATGCTATCAACTGACCGCGTGTTCTCACTCACGAAGTTCTCATCCACAACTAGAGAGTTGTAGATCGTGCCAATGCGTGGCACTGCTCCCAATAACGCCGGCGCCGCAATCCCACTCACGCGAGATTTTGCACCAGCCAGCGCCGCATCCGTCACTACTTGAATAGGCGCGCCATATGACATGCGCAAGAACACATTATCATGCTCACGCGCCCCAAGCCCACCTCGCTCAATACTCGTGAAGCGGCCCGTGCGAAACATCTCATCCGCATAGATTTGCAGATGCCGCAGATTTGGGACGGCATCCTCCATAAAGCCCCGCGTCTCGCTGATGACCTTATTGCGGCCCGCCTCGATACCGAGCAGCTTGCACGTGTCGCCAATACTTGTTGAGATTGCGCAAGCTGCGTCAATCGCCTTATGCATGAGCGCTGCATACATATTTGTGCCAACAGTGCGTACAGCCCAGCGCTCTCCCTTCACCACCCGGCCATCCTGGTCAAACCAGATGGCTGCGGTGCGCTCGGCGGTGGCCCGCACGATCCCGGGAATACCTCGCACAGGCGTCTCGAGCATGTCCGCAAGTACTTCGCTAGCGCGCGCTTCGAGCATCGAGTCTTCGCCGCGGCGCAGCGCGCCAGTGCGGAGCCAGATGCGCACAATAACCTCGGGCACCGACTCGCTCGTGTGCACAATATAAGCATTCGGGTGGCGTGCGCGCAGCTGGCGCACAAGCAACTCCATAGTTACGGCCTTGAGCACCAGTGCGCTCTTGTCCAGCGCGAGCCGGAAACACCAGTTGGTGAGGTCGGCCGGCGGGCGCACCAGCGGGTGCGCCAACGAGAATTCTTTCAGGAAGGCCGCATCGCCCGCGAATGGCGGATAAATGAGATGGCCGATCGGCTCCAACAACACTTCGTGCTGACGCACGAAGTTCGTGACCGTTACGAACTCGAGGCCGACGGCAATTTCGGCCGCCGCGGCATCAACGGTCGTCAAAGCGTCTTTGTCGGCATGCTCGGGCAGCCCCAAAGCGGCCGGCCGGAGCATCAATAACATTGCAGAGCTCTGCTCTTCCGCGACGGGTCGGGCGCCGTAAATCTCTGATACGCGAATGAGGCCCGACTTGTTGGTGCCGCCGCTGACACTGCGGTGGTGGCTGTCCAACATGTACTGGGTCAGCGGCTCACTAATTGACTGGGCCGCAAGGATGCCCACAGCCGTACCGTAGTCGACTAGACTCATTGCATAGCGCTGCGTGATAGCATCACAGACAAAGCTGAGCTGGGCGTCCGTAAACGAGCTCAGTCGTTTGGGGTTGAGCTCGGTACGCACAATCATTGCGAGCGTCGACGCCGCGGCACGAATGTTTTTCGGCACCGGCGCGAGACGGCGAGCGCAACCCTCGTTCATGAGCACATAGCAAAGCCCCGAGGCCATTGATTCTACTCGGGCAATGCGAGCCGTGAGACCCACTGCGCCACCGGGCAGATGGGTAGCCGCATCGGCACCATTTGTCGCTGCGGCTGCCGCCACAATACGGCCAACGTTAACTGGCCCAAGCAGCGCCGACGGGAAAGACAGCCCGAAGTTCGCCGCGATAATGCGCTGCTGGCATTTGCGGAACTGGTCGCGCGCAGCCTTGAGAATCTGGAGGGCCGCATCGACGGCTTTCTGGGCTGCCTCGATGCTCTGCGGCTTTTCTTTACCATTGTGGGCGGCCGCAACGGCCGCCGCCACGTCAATACCGAGCGCCAGAATTTCCTTGTCGCTCATTTGGGCCACTTTGATCTCAACATACTCGAGCTCGCGCGAGTCCAGGCCATCTTCGCCGTACAAGTACTGTACGACTTGGGTGTCTTTGGAGGCGCGGCGAAAGTTATCGACCAGGGTGCTCTGGTTGTTCATGACACCTTTGCGCATGAAATAGCCAGTTGAAGCGGTCGATAAGGCTTTATTGATCAAGTCAAACCGGTCGTGCATGTCGCGAAAGACAAACTCGCCGGTCGTTAGGCCCGTGATGTAGCTATTCGCCACATAGCCATAGGCGCTCGGGGCCGTCGAGAACCTAGCATGATAGGCCAGCGTGCGCCCGAACGCGAATTGCGTCTGGATGCGATCTCCGTTGATCAGCGTCTGCCCGATTGCGCCACAGATGTGCACAATATTGGGATTCTTGCCCTTAGAGCCCGTGGCGACCATCGTGAAGAAGCCGTTTGTATCGGGTCGCATATCACCCAGCACCAGCCGCATGATCTCGCTTTCGGGGGGCTTCAAGGCATTGATCTGGAGTTTCTCATAGAACTCGTGGACGGTCGAGCCGATTGGCGCAACGATCTCGCCGCGCAAGAGCCGATCCGTGATCAGCTGGGACTCCATGACGACGCCGGAGATCAGGCTACGCAGGTGACCAAGGGTCCCATCTTTGGGCAGCAAATCGGACGTGCCAACCGTGAAGCCACTCCGTAGGAGGAAGGCCAGCGCAACTTGTTGGGTCTCATAGATCAAGTTTAAGGCGCGGCTCGGCCCATATTCGCGCGAAACCAGATGGTACAGAGTGCCGGATTTCGATGCGCCCACGGATGCTTTATCCAGCACGCCGCGGGTCAGCACACCCCGCTCCATAACCGTGCGAGTTTCACTGGGATCATACGTTTTGTACGGCGCATAGACCTCACTGAAGCTGCTCGGCGCGCGCGAGTAGCTAACAGGCGTGTCGGCAAACAGGATCGACACGAGGTCGCGGCCCGTGTATGCGTGGTTGGCCGGTTTTAGATCAAAGCGCGGGGGCTCGCCGGCCGTGGCAAACATCGCCATGGCGTGGAACTTGTTGAGCCGGACCCGCGTGCGAGTGAGCTCATAGCAGCCAATAATGCTGTCTTGCACCTGGCCGTTGACGGGCGCGCTGGTCTTCGTACTGATGTACCAGTTCGAGATGCCCGACATGATTGCGGCTTCGGCCCGCGAGGCCGGCTCGCGGGCCACCCAGAGGTTCATTTGATCGCCATCGAAGTCTGCATTGTACAACTCGCAGGCCAGCACGTTCATCTGAAACGTGTGGACCGAGGGGTCCTGCACCACGACTACGCGGTGGACGCCGATCGATGAGCGCTCGAGCGTCGGCGCGCGGTTAAAGTAGGCATAGTCGCCTGTGACGACATCGCGAAAGATCACGTCGCCGATCTCCAGCCGAGCGTCACGCAGGCCTGCCACGTCGTGCCGCGTGCCGGTTGCGCGCCGAATAATATCGGTGCAGCCGGGGTAGGCGCGCCGAGCGTTCAGGAAGAAGCTCGTGAGGCGCTCGCGGTTGTACTCCTGCACGGTCTCTTTGACCTGCAGCGTGCGGGCAAACTCTAAAGGAATGCCCACTTCATCGATGCGAAAGCGCATGCAGCCGCTGATTGTGCTGCGGCTGATGTAGAACACACGTTTGCCGAGCAGGTTCGCGCGGATGCGTCCCTCTTTGCGCTGCAGGTTCCGCATGAAGCTGTGCACTGGGCGCGCGCCCAGCACGAGGCCGCGCCGGCCACTGCTGCCCTGCGTGGCGCTGGTGCCGCTGCTGCCAATTACGATATCGTAGTAGATCTGCTGCATGTTGAGCACGGCCCGCTCGAGCTCTCCGTCAACCGGCGGCGCCCCGCTGTTGACGGCCAACATCGCCGCGGGCAGCACCTCTTTGATCTGGCCGTTGCGTTTAACCAGGTGCTGCAGCAGATTCGTGCTGTCGTGATAGCTCGCGCCCGAGGCGCCGCCAAAGCTGCGCACGTTGGGCCGCACGGTATTCGGCGGCACACAGATACGTCGCAGCACCAAGTTCTTCGGCAGCACCGCGGCGATCGTCGCGGCAACCGCATCGGGCACACGCTCGAAGACCGCGCGGATCGCATCGGGCCAGATGCGCTCACCGCGGCGCTCGCTGCGGGCTCGCGGAGTGCGCTTTTCGCCCGCCACGGCCGGTTCTGCCCAGAACGTGAAGTGGTCGTCCTCGTCTTTCACAATGCGCGGGTGCGGCACGCCACAGCGGCGGCAGGGGCGGCCCTCGACGGCGGCCTGTGCAATTTCGCCAAGACGCTTTGGCAAGGGCAGGCTCATGTAGCGTTCGGGCTCGACCGTGACCTCGCCGCAACTCAGGCAGACTGCGCGCAGCCAGCGGCGCACTTCCGAGATCGCGACGGGCGACAAGACCGCGACGCGCAGATCGAGCGAACCGCGGTGGCCCGGACATAACTTTTTATCATTCTTACACGTCTGGCAAGAGTAGCTGTAGTCGGTCGTACCGCAGCTCTTGTCGTAGACGCCGCCCGGCACTGGCTGGCCATCGGGCGCAAACAGCTCATAGCTAGTGATCTTCTTATAGCTATTCCGTTCGATCTCGGCATCCCCGGCGAGGCTGAAGCCCACCTGCGTAATTTCAGAGTGCCCGGCCATTAATAAGATGGCATATAATATAACAATAAGGCTTCAAAAGCGAAAAAACTATATATAGTGCACTTTCTTGCTTTTCTTGCTATTTTTCTATATTCTAATAGAATAGTTTAGTACGATGATGGCCGATGAATTTTCACCGAATGAAAAACAAGATACAGAAACCATAGAGCCCAAAGTGCAGCTATTAAAAATTTCCAGCACACCCCCCATGAGGATTTCTGGAGCCGGCTCCAGAAATCACACCGGCACTGGCACCCCTCAATTTTCAACATCCCAAGCCGCGGCGCACTACGTGGCGAAAGAAATCGAACGCAGTGAAGCCGCCACAAGATGGACGCCCGAAATGGAGATTCTGGCACGCCGCTCTATGAAGAAAGCTGCGCGCCTGGCCTGGCAGTTCGAAGCCATCGCAGAAGCGGCGCGCCAGCTCAATAATAAATTGAGTATTGTTTCAGGAATCTTGGGCGCTCTTGTGGGCACTGGCGGCCTCGTGGGGGCCGCCACGCCAGCTGCTAATGGCTACATTGGACTCGGCATGGCTTCCTGGCCCACCGCCATTAGTATACTAATCGGCTATGCCATTAGTATTATATCGGTGCTGGCAACAAATTGGCGCCTCGGCGAAATACAGTCAAAAGGAATTACGGCAAAAGTCGGGCTGTTGAACACTGCACGCGAAATTCGCTGGCAGCTTGCACAGCCCGCAGCTGATCGCGCCGATGCATATGAATTTGTTTATGCACGAGATGCTGAGATTTCACATATTATGGCGGCCGCGCCGCCACGTGAGGACTGGGCGCGTAAAAAATATCGCGAAAGTGTTGGGGCGAGTAATGCTGATGAAGATGCTTTGGACATTACACCGCCGGCAACGCCCGGCATTTCGAATCAGATACTGGGCTCTTTTGATTTACCAAATAGAGGATCTGCGCGCAATACGCCACCTGGTATATCATCTGGTATGCCACCTGGTATGCCACCTGGTATGCCACCTGGTATGCCACCTGGTATGCCACCTGGTATGCCACCTGGTATGCTACCCAGGGCTTCTGGTCTCTTTTCACAGCCACGCAGCAATTCAGCGCGCAGCATAAATAGCCTATCGCTTTTGCAAAGTGATCCTTTGCAGGCAATTACTTTGATGCTGAAAGCTCGTGAGGATGCACAGGTTGCACCCATGCATACTGAGGCTGATTAAAAATAAAGAACTAGCATTCTTAAGTGCACTCTCGCAATAAACGCGCAATCGGATCCGCATCAGGCCCGCTCTCATAGGTACGGAAAGCTAATGCTTTGGCTTGAAGGGGCTTGCCAGTCGTCGGCGAAGTCTCTTTGAACTCTACCGTTAGTGGCAGGCCCTTTACGTCGCGATCAAATCGCGAGACGCTAGTTTTTGGATCATCCTTCGATGGAACCTGAGAACCCAGACACTTGTAAATCTGATAACGCTCAGCATAGGTCATATTTTTCGGAACTACAGTAAAGATTCTGTCATTCAGATCAACGGCTTTGTCCTCTGGGACTTCACATACCCATAGAACAGCCCCAATTTCTTTACCCTTTCCGCCCTGGCCATATCCAATAACAGTGAACTCAGCATCGTGCGTTGGTTTAATCTTCAGTGCATTGGCACTGTGATAGCCATTCTGCGAATAGCGGTAGCCTGCAGCATCACGTCGAGCGATGGCGCCCTCATAACCTTCAGTAAGAAACTGTGTTGCATACTCATCGACGGCCGCTTGATCGGCGGCCGTAAAGTTTTCAACACGAACCACGTGAGGATGGGCTGGACCGGCCGAGGCCGCGAAGAATTCGTCAACAAGGGCCTGGCGATCTCGGCTGGCCATATCGCGGCTGGCTGCTTTGGCCACCGGCAAGAACACGTCAAAGATATTATAACTCAGTGAGGGGTCTGCGGCCACATCGGCCCGGCGGGCTTGCCCACTAATCCGGTTAAGAGTCTCGCCATGCTGATAGAGCTCGCCATCTAGATAGATGTGCGAGAGTGCGTTTGTCGCGCGCTCGGCTTCAATCGCTTCAGTGAATGGCTTTGGGTCCGCAAGTCGTCGAGCCCAAGCTTTAAACATCAAGTCAAGCTCGCCAGCAATCGTGTTCTGGCCCGGATAGTCCAATCCACTACGAGAATAGCGAATAACTGGAATAGCGGCGGCCGCCGCATCGATAGGCGCGGCGGCCGCCACAAAGCGAACCCCATTTAGTTTTCGCTGCACTGTTACCCCCTCAGCAAAGTCATCCAGCGTGAGTGGGGCATCAGAAGCTGATTTGATCAACTGAGGCGGCGGCCGCAAATTTATCTCTGGTGCTTTGGGTGCAATGGTTTTGGTCTTCTTGGACTCTATTTTCTCTGGAACTGCAGGCTGAACTGCAGGCTGAACTGCAGGCTGCCTTTCAGCCCCATCTGTGCGACGCTTGTGTTTGTTATACTGACCCAAAGCATCCCGAATCGCCTGGGTTAATGCATTAGTTGCATTCTTTTTGCCAAGGTTCAGGCCCTTTGATAAGTACGTTGGAATGACATCCCGCACTTTGCCGCCGATTTGTTGTGAGATATTGATAATCTCTGCAATGTAATCTTCGGGCAATACGGCCGCTGGAACTAGCATGTCATCAGTGATTGGGACGGGCACCTTTCGGTCCTGCTCACTGCGGAGTAGTGTGATTTTTACACTCCACTGATGCAAGGCACCTCGCGCGCCCTCATAAGTTAGCGTTGGAAACATAAAGCTAGTGCGATCATCCGTAAAGGATCCAGGGATTGTGCCATTAGCAATCGCTTCTTTTGTGTTAGAGATAGTGACAGAAGTGGAGGCCATATTAGAAATAGGTCAGTATTATGAGAATGCTCCAGAATTATTCAACTATGATCGTATAATTCTGGAGCATTCTTTTCATTTTTGCTTATCTCTTAAAAAAGAAATAGTATTAATAAAATTAGTCTATTTTTGCTTTATTTTTTGCTAAGCTCTCGTCCTGGCTCTCGTCCTGGCTCTCGTCCTGGCTCTCGTCTTGGCTTTCATCTGAGCTCTCATCTTGGCTCTCATCTGGGCTCTCCTCTGGGCTCTCACAGCACTCACTACACCGATCACGGAGGTGATTGCAGGGCCATCCGACATTACCCCGATTTACCTCTTTATGGCAAATAGTACAATTACCATAGCAGCCACATTTTGTGTCATAAGCATTGAGGCAATTTTTACACATCCATACCCCACAGTCACTGCAGCCAATTTCCATTGGCTGCAGGCTTGTTTTACAATTATGGCAGCTGTCGGTTGTTTCTGATTGCATTTGAATTAACTTATTCAATTAAATAAGGCAATATCTAATGACATCAAAAAGCCAGGATCAATTTCCATCCTGGATGACTAAGATGACTAAGATGACTAAATGCATAGAAATGGATTATTCTGAGTTTGTTGTTACACCAGATTCCCAGTATTCTTGTTTAATGCCTTGGGGGTTACGTCAAACTCTTGCGGCATTTCGACGCGAGTGTGCCTCGGTGCAAACCATCATCGACGCGACGGCAAATATTGGGTGCGATGCGGTCTACTTCTGTCGAATTTATCCTGGGGTTAAAGTCACTGCGGTAGAAATCAACAACAAAACCGCTGTGGCTCTGCAGCGAAATACTTCAGCGGGCAGTCCTGGTCGATACTTCAGCCGAACTGGCTTGCTACCAGACCTCTTGCGAATTGCAGGCGGCTCTCTACCATCAATCAATGTTGTCATAGGTAATTGTTTAGACTATCTTCCTACGGCAGGCCAGGTTGATCTGGTCTACTTTGACCCTCCATGGTGTGAGACTCCTGCGGCTGACTCAGCAGCCGCGGCGGACTCGGCCAGACCAGTTCGACTGGCAAAACTAGTATTGGGCGACCTGGCAATTGGAACAGTAGTTGGAGAGACTCTGAAGCGAAATACGACACTAGTTGTGGTCAAATCGCCCTTAGATTATAATTTGTCAGAGCTGAGTAATGATGCTACTAAGGCACTTTATGGCGACAGCTTGTCTGCAGTACCTGTGACAATACGTAGTTACAATATTAACAAACCGAGTGGCGAGACTGCATACCGCTTAGATTTCGTGCGGGCATAAAAATGCAAGCATAAAATGCAAGCATAAAAATGCAAGCATAAAAATGCAAGCATTAAAACATGCTTTCGCGCTGGCAAATTGCTTTATTTTTGCCAGATTGAATTAGATGGACGTTTGAATTCAATATAATTAATTAATATACTGAGGATATCCAGTGGGACTAACATGTCCAGGATCTCTCTCGATACGATAGTGAATCACTACCGTCGCGAGGAGTCTGGAAAAGCGACAGGCCGGCATCTTGAATTCGAAATTCGTACGCATAATGTCGATGCGCCCAATTTCGCATCGATTTACCAGTCCTTATTATCTGAAAAGTCAAAAAACCCCCAGCTAGTCTTGGGCCAACCGGTTCTCAGTCAAACCATTAGCGCACTGATGCCAATGCGCACGAGACCCGCCGGGGTCTCGGTGTCTCGTGCGCCCGGCGCGCCACAGATGAGCAGTCTCCGTGAAATTCAATATGAGAATGGTAAGAAGGTGGGCGAAAAGTACTCCCACAAAGAACCTCTGATGTTGCCCTGGCACTCGCCGAGGGGCAGTGGGCTCGCATACTCCGTTAGTCTCGCCGCAGAGATCCCAGACGAGCGCGGCGTCGCTGCCGACGAGAGTGCAATTATCCGCATTAAGGCGCGCGTGGGGTTTCCCCTAGAGATCCCCTCTAGCGAAGATGATAAAGTTATGCTGACTTGGCGCATTGATATGACAATTGTGCGAGAGTTTAGCGGAACTGAGGCTGAAAGTATTAAATCAGTCATCAAACAGATGTTCGGCACAACGCCCCCAATGGCCACGGGGACCTTATTGCGCAGCCTGGGGATTATTACGGCAGAGGGCGAGGTCGTCCCCTCAGTGGCGGCTGTCTACCGATTTGAGGTCGAGGTTGAATTCATAGCGGCGCAGCGCCTGCGCGATCTGCTTCGGGCCGCCGACGTTACGGCGGCCGCCGATTTCGTCCTGAGTCTGGCGAGCCCTGAGCGCGTGCGGGATGCTGCACTGCAGGCCGCCGTGTTCCGTGCCGCCAAGTACATTTCGCGTGGCACTCCAGGCGAACTGCGCTCATTCGAGCATGAACGCGGTCTGCGCCAGCTCTTACCGCAGGCGCGCAGTTTGACTCGCGCCGAGTACCGCGAGAAGTATCCGCCCCGCGGATACTTCCTGACAGACAAGGCCGATGGCCGACGCGCCCTGGGGTTCGCATGCGATGGCCGAGGCATGGTTGCGGCCAGTGAGCTGTACGAGTTCAAAGCCTTAGAAAGTGCCGCAGGTTTCTCATCCAACCAGGACACCATCTTAGATGGCGAGCTTGTTATGGACACGGAAGGGCAGTTGACTTTCTATGCATTCGATGTTATCGTAGTGAATGGCGCCGATATGACTTCGAAAGGGTTTGAGGTTCGCGTACTGCGAATTGCCGAAGGTGTGGCGGCGCTGGTAGCTGCCGGCGTCCCGGCGCGAGCCAAAGATTATGCGCACATCGTGAGCGCGGCGCCGGCCGATATTGAGCGGGCCGTTCGCACTATTCATGAGGCCCAGCGGCCCTACGAAGTCGATGGGCTCATCTTAGTAGAACCCGAGCAAAACTACAGCAAGACCCTGACATACAAGTGGAAAAGCGTTGAGCACAACACGATCGACTTCTTGGCCCGCCGCCCCCCTGCGGGCGTCCTTGGGCGCGGGCCCTTTGCTGACAAGCCGGGCCACAAACTATACTATCTGTTTGTTGGCGTGGCGCCTCAGATGTACAGCGCGCTTGGAATGCAGCGATGTCCGGGTTATGCTGAGCTGTTTGGTACTGGGTCTTCTGGTTACTTCCCAATCCAGTTTGCTCCCAGTGATGTGCCCCTGGCTTATCTCTACGACCACCCCGATTTGAATGCTCAGGGCACACCAAGCCCCGATGTCGAAGGCCAGATCATTGAAATGCGATGTTCTGGTCACGGAAATTGTTACTCAGAAGAGAGCCCGGCCCGAATTAACTGGGAGCTCGTACGGGTGCGTGAAGACCGCCGGCGCGACCTAATGCAGGGCGTCGCGTACTTTGGCAATGACTTTCGCATTGCCGAGCTGACCTGGCTCAATTATATTGATGTGTTCCCCATCGAGCAACTCTGGAATGGGGCCGGATCCGATTACTTCCAGAAACCGCGGGCCGGCATCTACCGCGCCCAGACCGCCGTGATGAACTTTGCCAAGACTCGGCTTATCGAGACTCTGGCCGGCGCATCCTGGGTTGTTGATGTGGGGACTGGCCGAGGGGGTGATCTCGGCCGTTACTTCAACGCCGGCGTTGGTCACCTAATTGCAATCGATAATGATCGTGCGGCGCTAGCTGAGCTTGTGCGACGGCGCTTTGACCATGCAAAGCGCAATCCAACCCCAATTGGCTCGCACAGTCGCCCTAGCCAGCAGTCCGGTCGTGGCACGACCCTGTATATTCTGGCGGCCGATGCCAATGGTCCAGCGGCGGCCCTGCGCGGCCGCCTTAGTGGCTTGAACTTGCCCGACGAGGGGGCCGATGCGCTTGTTTGCAATTTGGCTGTCCACTACTTTATGCGCTCGACCGAGTCGATGAAGAACTTTGCGGCACTTGCAAGGGCAACGGTGCGGCCCGGTGGCAATCTCGTGCTGACTGTACTGGTGGGCGAGCTCGTGCACAAGGCCTTCCAAGAGTCTGGTGTTGAAGTTGAAGGGTCTTGGGATCGTAATTATCATGAGTCGAAACACGATTCGAAAGACTCCCGGCTAGATGAGCAGTTAGCTTTGCGCAAGTACTCGATGCGACGCTATTACACATCTAAGTCATTGGAGGCTGCTGGCCAACGTATCAGTGTGCTGTTGCCATTCAGCGATGGTCAGTACTATGATGAGTATCTAGTGAACGTCGCGGCGCTCTCTAAGGTGCTGGCGGCCCGTGGATTTGGTGCGCCCACGCAAACTTCTGTCGCAAACTCTGTCGATGAGTTTGCTGCGCAAAACCGTCCGCTCGCTGCAGAGCTGACCGTGGCCGATCGCGATTGGCTAGGGCTGTATGCCACTTTGGTGTATCGGCGCGAAAAGTAAAGTGTTAGATTTAAGCCTTTGAATAATGTAATGCTTTTATTTTTGGTTATTATTTACTAGCACTTGAAGCCTTACCGGGCAAGAATCATCGCATTTACGCGACTCTCCGCAGCCACAAGGGCAGGTAGCCTTATCGGATGAACTTACCACCCCACTATAGTAACCCCAATAAAGCCAAGCCCATAGTGAAAACACTGCGTTGTTATCTAACCGTAAAAATAATAAGATATAATGTTTTTAACGGCAAATACCTTTCTGGGCCCCATAAGCATTCCCATCACATTCACCACTCGCGCACGATGCATCAGAATAACAAGCCGTGCCGCTGGGCATGTTAGAGCAATAATCACGGGCTCCAGCAATTAAACTGGACTGAACCACCTTGCCAGAAGGACAGCAGATTAATTTATTATTATTGCTCTCATCAGCAGTCTCGCGCCCGCAAGCATCATTGGCGCAGTTGTTGTTCCAACTGCAACGCTCACCCACGGCGGCGCCAGTGCACCAGCTGCGGCTATCGCCGGGTTCAACTTTTTGCTGGCCGCTGAGGCAACAAACCATCTGTTTATCCCCACTTCCATTTAATTTGAACCCACAGGCACGGTTGCTGCAGTCAGTGTCCCAGTCACACAATTCTCCAGCTTGTTTATTGCCAGTGCAGGTGCCACGGCAGGACCCGGTGCAATTGCCACGACAGGTGCCGCCAGCACACTGAGTGTCTTCAAGACACACAGCGCCATCGGCCATATTTGTGCAGTAGGATTTGACATTGGCGCCGGCATACTCTTCACGACCACTGGGGCAGCAAATTAGGTTCTCATCATCAGACTCGGCCGCTGTGGGTCGGCCGCAGGCTTCATTGGCACAATCATTATTGAATTTGCAAGAATCTCCAGCTACGAAGTCGCCAGAGCAGTAGCCTTTTTGAGTCCCCCCAAAGTTGTCGCCACAGTGACCACTGGCGCACATTGCATCAGACCAGCAAGCGGCTTTACTGGGCATGTTAGTGCAATAATGATAAAGACCATATGTGGAATGTTCGCCGCTGGGGCAACACACAGTGGGCGCTCCATCAGCAGCGGTGCCACGACCGCAGGCGCCATTTGTACACTGCATGTCATATCGGCACTCTTCACTGGGGCCCAGGTTGAAATACATAAAGTAGACAACCGCCAAGACAATGACGACACAAATCGCCACGATAATCTTGAAATCCATGATTATAGATGGGCGAAAAAGTTAAAATAAAATATGCCTATCAAAGAATTTATTAAAAACGAGGCCCCAGTTGGCTAAACACATACTAAACATTCCCACCAGAGCGCGGGCCATAGTAGCGGCCCCACTGAACGGGCCGCACTGGGGCATATCCACCGGCCTTGTTCCAGGGCGGCGGCCCTGCCATGAGAGCAGCATTACGAGCACTGGCATCAGTACGCGGGCGCTCCATGTCCCAGCGGCGCACATTGCTATCGAGTTCGCGCTCGCCCGTGCCCAGCGTCTCTTCAATGTCATAGTCGTAGCCTTCGCGCCCGCCCTTCTGCCAGAAGGGGATCGACTCGTAGCGCATGAAGCGCGTGCCGCCGTTCTCTTGCCAGTGACTGCCCCAGCTCTCGGCCTCACCATACTCGACGTTAGCAATTTCAGTTGAACCAACCGTGGTGGATGCAACTGGCCAATCATCGCCCCAGTACTCGGCTACAGCCGCTTCTGGGTCCATATTAGTGCGGCCGGGTCCATTGGGGCCCCATAGCCGTGGATTCATTACTGGCGCGTTGAGTGGATCAAACCGAGCCGGTGGAGTGGTTGCTGACGTGGCAAGAGGGAGGTGTGCGAATTTGGGTCCAAGATTGATGCCGGCAAACCCTGATTTTGATCTGGCCGGAGCCGCGGCGAATCGTTCACGCCGCGGCGCCACCCAGGTCGGTACTGGTGGCGGTAAGTTTACTCGTGCCTGTTTAAGCGGTAGCTGTGGTTGCAGCGGCTGTTTTTGGGCAGGCCCACCGAAGGCTTTCAGACCATATTGCTGTTTCAACGCTTCAGGCGTCTGCGGGTACAGCATACTGGCGGCCTGCATATGGTGCGGTGGTAGAAACACTTGAGGGTTTCGGGGCGGCATTTTCTTTGCTGGGTAAGCAACTCCCTTAGCCAAAGTACAGTCTCGAGCCTCTTTGCGCAGAATTTCCTTTTTACCTTTGGGCAGCCATGAAGACTGATCTTCATGGATCGCCCAGTTCGGGCCCGGATCGTTGAGCCGCTCGAGGCCGGGTGGCCGGTAGCTGTCAGAAATAAACATGCGCATGTGGTAAGACTCATTATCGTCGGAGAGCCCATCGCGGATCGGTTCGTTCGGCACTGGTCCGCGGTGCGGGGCCTTCCTTTCTGTAATGAGCGCCGATTGTTCCTTGAGCAGAGCCATCCGGTCATCGAAGAAGATCCGGTTGATCCGCCGCACCTCGGCCCAAAGATCAGTCGATGCAGAGAGCTCACCTCGCTGAGCTAGCGGATCTGATGCAATCTCATCCAAGATCCGCGTATCTCCGGCGGCCGATCCTCCTGCAAATTCATAGGTAGAATCTTTCAGTGCCCGCAGCGTATAGTCGCGCAAGGGCCCAGGAGGGATTTGCTGCATAAACAGAAGTCGAAGATATTCAAGATTCTCGGGCGCGAGGAACTGTGACGCCACGCGCGTGGCGAACCTCGCAGGGGTTCGCGCTTTTTCCGGGGAAGGTTCCATACAATGGAGATCCTCATAGATAGCAATACTATCAATGCCTTCCATTGTAATCTAATCTATACTTATCACAGTTTATTTATAAAAATGTCTGCGAATTCATATAGGCTATCTTATAAAATTTATGTTTTTAAGACATGTCATGTGAGATTTTAAGTCAACACAGTTCAGCCAGCGCTTCAAGCGCGCGGTCTGGATACAGTTCTATCCCGACCACTCCGACACTTTCGCCGCCCTTAAGTCCAACTTCTACTAACTTATGTGAAGATCGTCAAAATATGTTAGATAGGATCATGCGACAAGCCCCTGGCGATTTCTTGAAATATATCAAAAGCAGTTCTGTTGATTTGCATGCACTGACTTTAAACAGGGCGCTCTTGAGAGTCTCTAGCACCACAAATTCTTTAGAACAGGAATACATGAAAAATATTAGCAGTTGTTCACACACTGCACAACTTCTACAGCTAGCGGCAGATGGGGCTATATACTTTGTAGAGGATAGGCCATATATTCTTAATAAGTTGTTAAAAGAATTTCCAGAATTCAGTGTATTTCAGTTAAAATTAGGTAACACCTTCACTGAATCGGAGACCTGCCCTAATATATGGATTGAGAATTCCCACTTTATGAATCTGCGGAGCCTTGCACCATTACGCCGTGAGCTACAAAACGTACATATTACTGAAAAGGACAACATGGTTGCACTGATATGCTCACTTTTGATAGTTTAGAAGCCTAAACTTTTTAGGCTTCTAAATTTTAAGTTTTACTATTATTAAAGTCATGTGAATTAACAGTATCAGGATGCAGTTAGGCTCGGATAAACCCAAGTTTACTCCCACCAAGACATCAATTGGGGTCATCCTCTGTAGGAAAAACGTACTAACTCAAAGGCCAGAAGTTTTACTGGTGCATAAACGATACACTTATGCATTTGCTGAATTCGTTCATGGGCGTTATTCACGTGGGCTTGTGCCCGCTGTAGGCACAAAAAATAAAGCAAGCACTGTACATTCTTCCCTAGACAACATGTCTAGGGAAGAGTTGCTTGATATCTATTCACTGAATTTTAGTCAGATGTGGTACCGGATCTGGCTCTCGCATGACAACATAGAGTTTTATCACAAAAAGAATGCCCGATTCCAGTCTGTCTTCATGCGATTTGATGGGGGTGCTGAATTGCGTCGGCTCTGCTTGAGTGCTAGAGGGAGCGGTGCCCTTCTCTGGGAAGTCCCAAAGGGGCGACGACTAGGCCCCCGTGAGCCTGATATAATGTGCGCTGTTCGTGAGATGCGAGAAGAAACTGGTGTTAACAAGTCAGAGTATCGGCTATTGCCAGGCGCAATCCGGCGAAACAGCTATATTAGCTCTGGGACCAGGTATGTTAACATATACTTTGTCGCGATGTGCCTACCTTCGAGCACACGTCTCATGTGTTCAGAATATATCAACACCCTTCGTGACCTCCCTAATATAGCTGAGATCAGTGAGGTTCGCTGGCACGATAACTTTCAGATTCGTCAGATCGATAGTGACTCATTCCGTTTATCAAAGTTGCTCGCTCCGGTCTTCAATCTTGTTCACAATTACTTTGCTGGTCGCTGGTCTATGAAAATCACACCAATTATTATAGAAACTGAATGTTGGACAGAGGGGCAGCATAAAAACTATGAGCATACTGGTATGGAGCATACTGGTATGGAGCATACTGGTATGGAGCATACTGGTATGGAGCATACTGGTATGGAGCATACTGGTATGGAGCATACTGGTATGGAGCGTACTGGTATGGAGCGTACTTGTATAAAGCATACTGGTATAAAGCATACTGGTATAAAGCATACTTGTATGGAGCGTACTTGTATAAAGCATACTTGTATGGAGCGTACTTGTATGGAGCGTACTTGTATAAAGCATACTGGTATAAAGCATACTGGTATAAAGCATACTGGTATGGAACATGGTCAAGAAAATACTTTAGAGCCCCCCAAAAAGCAACCCTTGGGGGGTTTTAAAGAGCCAATACAACAAA
>Ga0209083_1002622_pt1 | contig 16621 bp, 18 predicted proteins | sample AM7aDNAmetaG_FD_184132 | JGI IMG/M metagenome (GOLD analysis project Ga0209083, IMG submission 184132) | Freshwater microbial communities from Finland to study Microbial Dark Matter (Phase II) - AM7a DNA metaG (SPAdes) (version 3) | ecosystem: Environmental > Aquatic > Freshwater > Lake ...
CCATGGCCGTATTTTAGCAGTTGTCAATGGCCTTGGCAAGGGTAATATCCGATATATTATTATTATTAGCTTAAAAAATATCCGAAATACACTTGATTAATCCTATTTTGCAAGCTACAATGAGAAAAATAGGAGGTGTTGAAATTCAGGAAGAGTAGAAACGAATCCAGGCGCGAAGACCGGGAATATTTCAGAGGAGGCCGGATATGGACAATAACTTTGGTGAATTGATAAAAGATTTGCAGACCCTGGGGGTTAACAACAGCGAAATCAAAGTAAGGAAAGAATTCCGGGAAGACATAATCAACCAGGCGGTAAAAATTGTTCTTAATAAGAATCATCATGCCAGGAATAAAATAATTGGTACGCCTGCTTCGAAGTAAACAGGAAGGCTCAACCTGGTATTGGTTGAGCCTTCCTGGATTTTGGAGGATGAATTATGAGAGTTAATAATGTGGGCAGCCTCAGGGCAAAAGCAGTCCCCAAAATAGGCAAGGAATTTGTCAAAGAAGTAAAGCGGGAGCAGTTCAATTCGATTATCAACTCGAACCTTGCAACAGAGGTCAAAGTGATGGCTCAAAGACTCGGGGTTCCGGGATATGCCCTGTTGGAGCACCTCCTTCAAATCGGCTGCTACTGCCTGGTAAAAGCGGAGCAAGACCCCGCTTCGCTGGAAACCATCCAGGAACACCTGGTATCGCATCACTTGCTGGGCGTGGCCGAACCGGAGGACGTGCGTTGGTTTATTTACACGGGAGCTTCCAGTAGGCGAGGTGATACTGACCTTACCCCGGTCTTAGTATCACCCTTCAATAGAGTCCAGCTGCCGCTTTAGCATACATTTTCGGAGACCTGCGCAGAGAACCAGATCACTATATATTTTTAGAGATGATCAATAAACTGGGGTACTCCGTAATGGAACAAAAATAGATATATTTTTTTTGGACTTACCAGCGAGAAGCATGCCCAACAAGCACTTATACAAGTAAACGCTGGTTACATTTCCCGACAATACTCAACAAGCCCCTGAATAGGGGGCTCGTTTATTGAGACTGCGAAACGAAAATAGTAATTAGTCATAATTATCAAAATGGCATGGTTGATGGTTAATATGGGCGTTTTCAAGCATTCTTACAAAGGCACTTTCTGTTTTTTCAGAAAAGAATGCGGACAATGCTGTGACTAATTCATCGGTATTATTGGCGCAACCCAGCCGATGCGCTAACTTAGCCGCATTATTTTCATCTATTACATAATGGCTGTCACATGCTTTTTCAACATCAACTGAGTACTCGATTACTTTCCGATGCTCATCGGCAAATTCCGAAAGAAAGAATAATAGTTGCTGGTCTAAATGATAAATCCTCCGATACCTATTCGTTGCAGGATTGAAATTTTCATCATAATTAGAATTCAAATTCCCCGTCATCCTACCCTGTTAAAAACGCAATCGCTTCAGTGTACTTTTCAATACGTTTTATCGCTTTCTCATCCACATGGTCAAGCCTTGACAGATCGCTGTTATGTCTTAAGTCTGCAAGTTTAACTGCTATCGCGTATGGATTTGAAGAGGACTTGATTTTTCGCACATAATCCATGTAATCGGTGCCTTTACTGTGTGTTAGGAGTGTTAATGCTTCCGTTACGGTTTTTGAAAAACCTTGCTGTTCAAATTCGCCTATTGTCCAATCAGTATCTTCAGCCACATCGTGAAGAAGTGCCACAATAACAGCTTCTTCTGAATCCATCTGTTCGGCTAGATGAAACGGATGGAATATGTAGGGCATATTACTTTTATCGACTTGATCCTTATGTGCGTTAAAAGCAATTAACATAGCTTTTTTGGTCAACACTGAATATATCAACCCCGTTTGCCTCCTATAAATTTACAACAATGCTTTGCAATCAATTCTTATTATTGTTGACTAGCGACTCTACTTGAAACCTGTATCCAATACCTAGAAAAGATTATAACACGCTGGTTGTGGGTCTGGAGACGGTGGCAAACATGGTATCTAAACACAGGAAGGATCTCGACTTACTCACCTAGTCGGGGGGTGGGCAATTTCCTTTGGGCTCTTACCCCCACCTCCGCCGACTAATTGAGCAGTTACCCGTGCAAATTGCAGTTCGGCCTAGGCGGGGTGAATATATCCGGGAGGCGTCGGACATTAAGCCTTTCATCGCCTCAGTATATAAATCCATATTATTCTCAAAACATCCTGACCATGACTCAGGCGGTTTTGCGGCCTTTGTGTACCCGTTTCGTGCCTGACACGTCCCCTTTTTGGGCCTGGTGAATATCCTTGGCAACACTTTTGGCAACGCCGTCATGGTAACTATAATTTCTTAGCACCTTCTTCTGCGCCCTTTGCCTCACCTTGGTGACCCAGGACGGAACATGACCCAGTTGCTCTGCAACCTCTTTCTGATTGTACCCTTCGATTATCAGTTCAAGAGCCTTTCTTTCTTCCATGCTTAATCCATCCATTATCGTATCGTATGCCTCTCGCATTTCAAGCTCGGCAGGGGCACCCGGTTCTGGGGATATTAGGGTGTCTTCCGAACCGGGACCATCCTCCTGTTTTTCGTCGTGGCTCGTTGAGGGGGCATTCATGGAATCTTCTTTCCTGACGTTACGTTTTTGAGCCGTCCGATAATCTATTTCTTGCAGGATATCGTTTTTGATAGCTTTCTTGAGGTAAGCGCCAAGATTGCCTTTCCACGCGTCAAAAAACACCGTCACCGGATCCCTTATTACCCGGTTCAGTAAAACACGGTAGACGGTTATTTCTGCCAGCGAAAGTTCCTCCGACCAGTAAGTCCTCCCGTTTATTTCTTCGTGCGGACCGGGCAACATCAGGCTTACTCTATTACGTAACCACCAAGTGTGTTTATTCCTTAGCTCGGCGAGGGCATTATTCAGTTCTAAAGATTCCCCAGCGAGCTTGTAGTTCATCTCCATCAGGCAAAGAGCCACAACCCACTCCGCCGATTTCAGTAGTGTCCATTCCACATCGGCAATAAGGTCATCGATGGTTTCCATTAGCTCGCTTCCGCCCATAGTTAACATAATCAGTTGGAACAGTGAATTTGTGTGTTCGAGTTCAGTCGTGAAAAGCCCTTGAATCAGTGACGGGTCCAATTCCTCTCCGGAGGCCAGTTTGGCATAACCTGAAACAAATTGTTCTTGGAAAAACTTTACGAAATTTTCCCGGGGCCCTTCCCATCCAAGTTTAGACAGATACGTTGATGTTTGTTGTTCCGAGGTTAAGCCTGCGAATATGTCTTCACTGCCTGCTGTCAAAAGTATATTCCGCGTCATCAAAACCGAGTGTTCGATAAAATCAGTTACCATATCATCCCACTGCTGGGGGGTGAACCTTTGAAGACGTCGAAGCGCATACCGTGCTAATCTTTGTAGTTCGGGTGTGGAGAATATAGCTTGTAGGGCTTTCTCGATTTGAGGTTGTTGGACATTGCTCATGGCTTGCGGCAATCTGCAAGCCATGGAGATCAGGAGGGCAGCCATATCAGGACTGAGTTTAAGCTCAGCGAATTGCTGTTCAAGTGGTTGAGGGATTGCTAACGGGTCATCTATCTGGTTATCCAATATTGCCCCCCGTAGGTTTGACTGCATCACCTTTTGCTGTTTCAACCGGGAGCGGGGATTGGCTGGTTGGAATGGGAACGGGTGGAATTGTTTCGGTGGGGTGAATTGCCTCGAGTACCGGCTTTAGCGCCTCTTGAAATTGGGTGCCGATATTCACGTTCAGCTGGTTGTTACATTCCTGAACTGGATTGCCCTGCTGCTTGGCTATGAAGGTAGTTATCATGTTTAAGATTGCCGCAAATCCAACCGGTCCACCTATCGCGTCGGCCAGCCCGTCCCAAAAGCTTCGCTTGCCGACTCCCATGATTTCCTTAAGTTGTTCCATTTTTTCATAGTTCTTTATCGCTTCGTCAACCGGATCAGGTCGCGGTTGGGGCGGTGGTTTTGGCTCCAGTTCGGGGTCTTTCATGTTCATGATCTCGAAAGCTTTGGCACGCACAAAGATACGCCTGAGGTCCTCGTTTTTCCTGATCTCCTCGATGGCCATCTCAACCAAATCGATTTCGAGTTCCTGTTTAACATTTGCCAGGCGGTCAATCTTTTTGATATCGATACCAAACTCATGAGCGATAATCATATCTTGTAGAACCGGGTCTGAAACCGCTCGCTGTTCCAGCCATTTAAAAGCCAGCGCCTTCATATTTTCTTCGACCGTGCGGCTCCGCCGTCCCCGGCGGGGTTGGGGTTCTTCAGCTTTTTTAGCCCTTGCCATTTTCACACCTCACCAGAATGAGCCCATCCATAAGCGGTGGATAGTCCGGATATTTTAAACTCGGATTACTGGATACACGCTCTAATTGATGCAATTATAGCATGATAACGACACTTAAGCATCAATAATAAGCATATAAATGGTAATTATGGTACATTATTAGGAACGTTTTAAAACAAGAGGATGTTTAGCTGTGAAGAAAATGCCTGCTACTGAGGGAAATGCCGTTGTGATGCCTCGCTCTGAAAAGCATTATCATGTAATTGTCACTCAACAAATGCATCAGGCCCTCAAAATGTATGCATCAAAACACCATCTGTCTGTGTGCAGTGCGACCACTAGGCTCCTCCAGTTAGGATTTACCGCTGAATTAAGCCGGCAAGATGTTCAGAAGCACCCTGGTGTCGTCGAGATTAATAAACTAATAAAGGATTTGGCAAAGCAAAGTCTTAAGTAAATCGAATCGACTAACGTTCCTACCACGGAATAACAAAATTACTCTGATATACACCCTAAACATACGCGTTTCGAATCGAGGTGTTCCCCCGTGTCGGCAAAACAACCTTGAGTGAGCAGGATGCCTTTAACTTTCGGGGGAATGCGAAGGTTAAGCTGGTGTCACGACACCATTGGCATTAAAGTATACTCAGTAACCAAGTCCGGGTTGCAGGTTATCACTATTAGCAGGTAGGTGATAATACGAACCAGGCTGCACAGAAAATCGGGAAGCGGTAATTTGCCCAAGCACTTCGGCTATGAGAAAGCCGTTTGATTATAGCTTCTTAAGCCGCATCCGGTATTTGCCGACTCTGTCTTGCAAGCAACGAATCCAAGTTATCGAGTTGGTCTAATAAACCAAGCCTAGGCCCATTATATGGCTGTTTGTGGAACCAAGAATAATCGACTTCATACCAGCCTTGGGATGTTTGCACAACAATAATATTCGCTTTCCCCGGGTGCTGATAGAGTAAAGTTAACATTTTAATCTCCCTTTTGAATCATTGAATCTGTTTATCAGGCGGTCGTATGCGGCAATCGCCTAAACGGGGTGGTTGGTCTGTTCCAGAGTAATACCCTTATTGAGCATGGCCTTTGCGACCCATACCATTATCTCTTGATTGTTGGAGTCCTCGAATCTGGCAATCAGGTTATCGCAGACGGCAATCGCTTCATTTATGCGGTTAGCCTGTCCGAGGGAAAAACCTTTGTTGTACATGCCTTGTGCCACCTGTGTCAGGATCTCCTGATTATCGGAACCATCGAATCTGTTTATCAGCTTGTCATAGACGGCAATCGCATCATTGTGGTGTTTGGCCTCTCCAAGACGCGCACCCTTGTTGCGCATAGCTCTTGCAACCTGTACCAAGATGTCTTGATTGTTTGAATCCTCGAATCTGGCAATAAGGATATCGTAGACAGCGATCTCCTCATTGTGGCGGTGGGCCTCTCCAAGACGTCCACCCTTGTTGCGCATGGCTTTTGCCACATACGACAAAATCTCCTGATTGTTTGAATTCCCGAATTTGGCAATTAGGTTATTGTATACAGCGATCTCCTCGTTGGGGCAGTTGGCCTCTCCAAGACGCACACCCTTGCTGAAGATGGCCATTGCCACTTGTACCAATATCTCTTGATTGTTTGAATTCTCGAATTTGGCAATTAGGTTATTGTATACAGCGATCTCCTCGTTGGGGCGGTGGGCCTCTCCAAGACGCACACCCTTATTACGCATGACCACTACCACCTGTGCCAAAATCTCTTGACTGTTTGAATTTTCGAATCTGGAAATGAGATCATCGTAGACAGCGATCTCCTCAATGTGGCGGTTGGCTTGTCCCAGTAGCACACCCTTGTTGCGCATGGCGTCTGCTAACGCTTCTACGACCCGATTTATATTTGAATCCTTGAACCTGGCAATCAGTTTGTCGTAGACAACAATCGCTTCATTGTGGCGGTTAGCCTGTCCCAGAAGCACACCCTTATTGAACATAGCTGCTGCCACTTGCGAGAGAATCTCTTGATTTATTGAATTCTCGAATTTGGCAATCAGGCCATCGTAAACGGCAATCGCCTCATCGTGGTGGTTGACCTTGCCCAAAGATAAAGCCTTGTTGAACATGGTTTTTGCCGTCTCTACCATGGTTGCTGTATCTTCATGTCCATTGGGATTGGGTTGCAAATTATCAATCATGGTGGTATTTGAATGCAGAAATTGACTGAGTCACACTTTCTCATCCTTAACGCCATTTGAAATGGCAGGTATGGTCTCCGATTGAAAATCATATTTTCTTTGACATGGTTTCGAGATAACCCCAAGGTTATCCGCTTGCTTTACAGCATGATCTGAGTCTTTTCCATGTTGCTACCTGAACCAATAATGGTAAAATAGTATTCCTCGTATTCGACCGCTTGGGTTTTAACTGATTTCTGTTCGTCGACGTTAATGGTCGTAGTCCTCTGATCGAACTTGTTTACGACCCTGCCGATTGTCGGCACTCCAGTCGTTTGAATGGGGATAGCCCGTGCTCCAGTGTCGGTTATCTCTACCATTGTCGATTGATTGTGGATAACTTGTGCCCCGCATTGAGGGCATGTTTTCAAAGTTTGTTGGTAATTGGAACAAATCATCTTGACCGCTATTCTATATCTTTGATGATTGGTGAGCAAGGATCTCGGGCGTGAGTCTGCTAATTGCAGGGGCTGGTTTGTCGCCGTCCTGACTGAAAGTTGGGTGTAATTACGCTGGAAATGTTGTTTGTTGTCAGGGTAAATATGACTCAAGAAGTTACTACAAGTGGTATTTACGTTGGTTACTTTGAATTAAACCGCGATTTATTTGTTTTATATCATCTTTTTAATCCTTAAACCCGCTCATCAAAGCCTTATACACGAGATCTCATCTTCAGAAGGGTATTACGCTGAAAGTGGCCTTGGTCTCGCTTCAAAGTGGCCACGGTCACGGTGAAATTGGCCAGGTTATCGGAGCGCAGCGACGCTGGGACTGATCGTCAGTTTAACTTATGGTGGCCCGAATTTGCAATAGCCTCTTCTCCTCCTTTCTCAGTAGATCCATCCGAGGTCTTCCTTGACTCACGATTTCGCCGTATCGAATCACCTTTGAGTGTGAGCCTGTAGGAATTGTGCAGAAGCCGGTCGCAGATGGCGTCGGCCAGTGTAGGATCTCCAATAGCCGGGTGCCAATCAGAGATGGGACACTGACTGCCGATTACAGTTGCGCCGGCATCGTAGCGGCTCTCGACAATTTCCAATAGATCCCGACGCTCCCACTCCGCCAGAGGGGTAAGCAGGAAATCGTCCACAATAAGTAGTTGCACCTTGGATAGCCTGTCCAGCACTTTGAGGTGTGAGCCGTCCCCGCGGGCCTGCTGGAGAGTTTCAAAGAGCCGTGGCGCCCGGGTGTAGAGCACAGTGTAACCGGCGCGGGCGGCTGCGTTACCCAGTGCGCAGGCAATATAAGACTTACCGATACCGGTTGGTCCCGTAACCAGGACGTTACGGTGGGCATCTATCCACTGGGTGTTGGCCAAATCCAGCATCACCTGCTTTGATAGGCCTCTGGCATGGGCGTAGTCGATATCCTCCAGTGCCGCCGGCTGGCGCAGCTTGGCTTTACTGAGCAGACGCGCTAGGCGTTTGTTGTCGCGGTAGATCTTCTCGTCCTGGACCAAAAGCCCTACGAAGTCAGCATGGGAAAGCTCCCCGTGCCCGGGATTGTCGAGGCGCTCGCTGAGGCCTCTGGCCATACCAAAAAGCTTGAGTGAGTTTAGAATAGAAATGGTTTGTTCGTTGAGCATAGATAATCTTCTCCTCAGTTATAGAATTCCGGTCCCCTGATGTTATCGTGGAGCGGCAAAGGCGACTGCTGCCTTTGTGTCTCCGGCTCTGCCTGAAGGTCCAGCCCCAGAGCTAAAATGGAACGCATCGACCTGAAAGAGCAGGTATTATATTTGAGAGCTCTCCTGGCCGCGGCTTCGACACGTGATGGTTCGTACTGGCGGCTCAGGCGTATGATGCCTAGACAGGAGCGATAGCCCTGCTCCGGATAGGTGCGGGACGCCATGATTTTCTCTACCAGTTGAGCAGTAGCGGTGCCGGTGTTGCCAGCCCACTGGATAAAGCGTGACGGGCTCCATTCAGCGTAAAACCGGTGTTCCGGCGGCATGTGCTCCTTGAGAGTGCTGTGCGCGCCCTTGACGGAGGACTTGGCATGCGCGGCTACCCTCTCGCCCTTGTGCAAAGCCTCGATGGTGGCGGCGGTCAGCCTGACGTCCAGCTTCTCACGCATCAGCCGGAATGGCACGCTGTAGTAATGGCCCTCCACCTCTATATGGTAGTCGATGTTTACCGTGGCCTTGCGCCATTCGGCATATTCATATGGTTTTGGAGGCAAAGGCAAGGCGGAAGGGCGGTCCAGACTCTCGAAAACTTCCCTCCGTGATTTCCCAAGCCGGCGCATGCGGCGTGTGTTGAGGCGCTCCAGACACTCCCCAATAGCCGTGTTCATCTCGGCAAGACTGTAGAAGGTGCGATGTCGCAGCACCGCCAGTATCCAGCGCTCGGCAATCAGCACCCCAGTTTCTACCTTTGCCTTGTCCCGCGGCTTCGCGGGGCGCGCCGGCAGGACGGCACAGCCGTAGTGCTCAGCCATCTCCGCATAAGTCGGATTCATCTCCGGCTCGTAAAAACAGGCCTTGTTGACCCCGCTTTTCAGATTGTCGGGCACTAGCATCCGCGGTACGCAGCCGAAATACTGGAAGGCCTTTACATGGGAACCGATCCAGTCAGGCAGCGTCTGCGACAGAGTCGCACCAGCGTAGGTGTAGTTTGAAGCACCCCAGACATCGACGAAGAGTTGGGTAGGAATAACCTCACCGGTTTCCCTGTCGATAAAGGATAAGCCGTCACAGTAATCGACGAATACCTTCTCGCCTGCCCGGTGTTCCTGGCGCATGCAGTAATCCAGTTTGCCCCGCCACTGGCGGTAATACTCACAGAACTGGGTATACTGATAGCCGTCGGGGTGTTGCTCTCTGTATTCCAGCCATAGCTGGGTCAGAGTTAGATTGAACTTGCGGTAGCTGCGAAGCTGTTTGTAGATGTATTCGCAGTCCGGCATCGGGCGTCCGGCTGTTGACGGCACGTCTGAGACCGGGAATAGACGCTCTTCAATCTCGGTCTCACTAAGTTCCACCACCAGCGGCCAGCTTAAACCGGCTACTGTGGCACGCCTGAGATAGTTACCCGCCGTGCTGCGGGTTATATTGCAGCTCTGTGCGATCTCCCGCTCAGTGAGCCCGCATACATATCTTAAACGCAGGACTTCTTTTATCTTACGCATTGGCAACCTCTTATTCGGCATAGAACCTCCTATAAGAGATTCTATGTCCTTCGTTGCCCTAGCGTCGCTCGCTTAATTCCAGTGATGACTACCCTTGCTCAAGACAGGCTCTTTCACCTTGGCCAATTTGCTCCGTGAAGTTGGCCACGTTCCTCCGAGACAGTGGCCAACTTGCTCCGTGCCACCGGTCAATTTGCCCCGAAATACGCATTCAGAAGCCTGCATCTCCAATCGGGCAATTTACGAGTGAAATGTTCATCGTTATTTAGTCTGAGAGTATTTTACTCTAGACGGTCATCAACAGAACTTGTAGAATAGTTGCCAGAATACCCAAGGGTTCGCAATAAGGGAGCCTAATAATGAGCGACATACCTACCCAATCAGCCTCTCGGTTCAAAATTATTGGCGTGGGTGGTATCGGTTGTCAGATAATATCTCAAATAGCCACTATACAAGCGCCTATTCCGCCAAATATTGAATTTATCGCTATGGATACGGACATCCAGGATCTCGAGATGGCTTGTGTGCCGACCCGCATTCAACTTGGCATGCATATTCTCCATGGGTTGGACTGTGGGACCGACCCCGGGTTGGGACGTCGCGCTGCAGAAGAAAGCCATCTACAAATCAGGCAATCCGTTCGTGGTGCAGATATAGTGTTCATTATTGCCGCCATGGGAGGCGGCACAGGAACAGGTTCGGCGCCTGTTATCACTGAGATTGCGCACCAGATGGGTATTTTGACCATAGGCATGGTTACTATTCCTTTTTCTTTTGAAGGGATTCATCGTATGACCATTGGGCAACAGGGCGTTGCGGAGATGAATAAAAACGTGGATAGCCTGGTCACTATCCCGCTAGACTCTGAGACCACACTTTTTGACGGTAAAAGAGCTGCGCGTGAAGTTATTCACGTCGCACGTGATTTGATAGCCGAGGGGATTGACATGCTCACCGTACCCATTTATTTTCCGTGTTTGATTAATCTGACTTTGGCCGATATATCCAGTATTTTGAAAGGTTCTGGGTTGGCCAAACTATCAACTGGGACCGCTACCGGTAAAGATCGAGCGGCAAAAGCCACCTGTAAGGCACTCGCCAATCTTGCTTTGGGCACGATGGCGAAGAAAGCGGCAGCAGCGATATTTACTACCATCGGAAACAACAGCATGACGCTCATAGAAGTCAACTCAGCAGCCAGGATAATCAGGGAGGAGTTGCACCCGGAGGCCAATATAATATTCTCGACTATCCTTGATGGAAGCCCGGGAGAGGAAATGAAAGTTACTTTGCTTGTAACGAGATTCTTATACCAAGAGAAAGAGAAATTAGTAGGGGCAAACAGGTTTCAAGCATATCGAAGGATTATTCCTGATCCTGCAATCGCCTGGCAAAAGCCTGAAATACGGAATTAATTAAGCGCGAGTTATTCTATTGTTAAATAAACACGGAGCAATCTAGTGGTTGGGAATTGCGATCTTGGTGACGAAGAAGACCTGGCTTACGATTGGTGCGAAAAGTATTTCGAACTGCTCGCTTTTGTCGAATTGGTGACCGCTACTGAAGCACCTCCGACAGTGGAGGATCAATTGATTTACCAGTGTCTTCGGGAGTGGCTCCTGGCACACGAAGCTGGATTCCAAAAACTTTTTAAGCCGTATTGGGCATTGAGAGTCCAACCAGAAAAGGATAGTGGAGCAAACCAGATTGATTGCGGGATGGGTGATGAAGACCTGTTCCGAAGTTTCTACTCCCCCCCTGATTTATATGCACTTGCAATTCAACAGGAGCTACAAGAGGACGTGGCGGTGTGGGATCCTAACCAAAGCCGTGCCGGGTATATGAGGCAGATTATTATATTGAATATGAAAGTGCTATTGGATTTTGTTGCCTAGATGTTTGGAAGATTGAGAAGCCCAAAATTTTGAGAAATATCTTTTGGGTTACATATTAATTTCTGGTGACCTATGAAAAGCAACGACGGAAAAATTGCAAGAAACATGGTTCTTAAAGCGGTGGTCTCTTATAACGCCGGCCAGATGGAAGCAGCTCTAGACGCGTTCAATGGTTGTATGGACAGCTTTCAAGATTCTAGTGACAATGATATTCTTGGTATTGTTGGATCTGCCATGTGGGAAAAGATATTCGTGCTGAGGGACATGGGGCGCACTCAAGAGGCCCTGGAAGCATGGGGCCAATTTGTAGCCTGACCCAAAATATAGGGCTATGGAGCAGTTTGATTAACGAATTCGGTGACTCGCAGGAAGCCGAAAGTATTGAGACCATAGCACGAGCAATGTATGACGAAGGATTTGCCCTGTCCGGCGCGGGTAAGATTGCTGCATACGACCGCTTGATAGATAGGTTCGATAATTCCCAAGGGCCTGGGATCATTATGTGGGTGGCAAAGGCCATGTTCAATAAGTGAGCTAGCCTGTCCGGAACCGAGGAGATCGCTGCATACGACCGTCTGATAGACAAGTTCAATGATTCCGAAGAGTTTGGTATCTTTATGCAGGCGCTTATGACCATGGGAACCATCCTGTCCGTCGTCGATCCGATCGGGGCATTCGCCCGCTTTGTAGGCAGATTAAATGATTCCAAACGCCGGAATCCTTGAATGGCTGGACAGGGCTAAGAAGCAATTACTATAACATTATAATCAAATAGGCTTCAGCATCGATAACACATCCCCACCCCGTTGGTGTTGCCCGACCAAAATTATCGACTAACGTCAACGCCCTGAAACGGCTACCGGTAAACAGGCTGTCAGTGACAAAATCCATGCTCTAACTCTCATTTACAGCCTGCACCGGAGCCCTTCCTACCCTATGTGCGGCGCTAACTCTTCTCTTCGGCCTTCAGGCTCAAAGATTCAAGCCCTCCTGACAAAAAAAGCCGGTAGACCCGCTTGTGATTCACCAGCCAGACCTCTCTCTTCCGCAGTATATGGATACGTTTATAGCCATACCTCACCCGTACTGCTACTATCTCCTTTATACTCATGCGCAAGGGAGCCCTCTCAGTACTAGTAGAACGATAGCGGAACGAGGTGCGGCATATCTGGATTACCCGGCAGGCCCTCTTCTCGCTGATCCTGTATTGCTCAATCAATATCCCGACCAGAGTGCGCTTGTGAGCAGGCTTCAAAGTTTTCTTGAGAGAACATCCTGGAGCATATGCTTATCCAGAGATAGATCCGCCACCATCTGCTTTAACCGACGGTTTTCGTCTTCGAGTTGTTTCAACCGGCGCACTTCAGAAGGCCCCAAACCGCCGTAAAGCTTCTTCCAGCGGTAGAGGGTCTGGTTCCGGCAATCCCCATCTTGCGGATGACTTCCTGAACCGGCGTGCCGGTTTCCGCTTGTCTCAACGCAAAGGCTATCTGCTCATCGGTGTAACGCGACTTATTCATTGAAAATTAAGCTCCTCAGACCAACTAATTTACCAGATTTGCTAACATTCTGGGAGGATCAGTTATTGGGCAGAAGTTCGGAGCATTAACGAGTGTTGTCGCGGTAAAGCAGTTATCTAATTTCTTGCGATTATTTCTACGATTATGACACAGAATATTTAGGCCAATCGTTTTTGATCGCTTGCAAATGTTAGGTATTATGGTATAATAGGACAGTAATCAGTAAAAGATACTGCAAAACAAGAGAATTGATACATAGTAATAGGATACGACCCAGCAAATGAACGGACGCGAGAGATCAAATGTGTTTATTCGAAGGGATGCTTTTTTGAATATGGATGAATGGGTGAAAAAGTGAATGCGTCTAATGTCTAATATTGGAGGGGTGACACTAAAATGCCTGACCTTTACGACTGATGAAGGTCAGCGGGGTAGCGACCTATCGGGTATGGTGAATTTTCTGGGACGGCAGGTAGGAAGTGGCAGTTTCAGTTTGAGATATATTTCTAACGGCAACGGCGAAATCTGCGTTTCTTTGCTTTTTAGGATTATCAAAAAGGAACAAAGGACCACGAAAAACGATGTCCAGCAAGTACTTCAAGGGTTAAGAAACTACTTGCAGACACAACATAAAGATTACGAGTTTACACCAATTCCCGATATTCAAAGTGTTCTTCGACCTTTTGATATCCGGGATATGGCCGAGATAACACGAGGTGTAACCAAGACCACCGTAGCCAAGTGGGCTCCCAAATGCGGACGTGGACTGGGTTTCGTGCGGGATACCGTTGCCGAACTCCATGCACCCACGATGGAAGACGGACAAACTATAGAGTATGTCATTCCCTGGATTAGACCTGTTTCTTCGTTAAGGGGACTGTGTGAGACTCTTTCCGGGCAAAAATCGGCCTGTCTTGTTGACTTTTCCATTATACCTCTGAACGCTACCGACGCGGCTTATGCGTTGGATGATTTACAGCAGAATATTTTCGTATGTGATCACCTGCTACAAGAGGAACAATCGCAAAACAACGGAACAATACCAACGCCGGAAACCAAGGTACTACGCGATTGGATCTGTAAACAAAAATCCCTCCTGGACATGCCCGGTAACTTATACGGGGTTCGCATTCTGGTTGCGAGTGAAAAGAAGGTAAGTCCAGACCTTATCCAGGCCGTCGGAGAAGCGGTCACGGCCCCACCGAAGTCTCTGGTCAACTATTCTCCTTTGGTTTCGGGTGGGTTCAGCGTTAGTGAAGTGCCCGCTAGCAATTACACAGGTAATATCTATGAACTCAAACCGGATCGGACTTTGGATTATTCACCAAAGCGTTTGTTCGACGGGGGCAGTGCTGGTTTAGCCATGGTGTTACCCGTGGCAGATGGCCTCATATTTCCTGGCATTGCGGTGAGGGCTGCCCGATTTATGGAAGCACCGCTCAAATTGCCCGAAGTTGGCATACTATTCGGTGACGCCAGTCGGTTAACTAATAAAGTACCGCTACGATTGATGCAGAGCGACATGCGTTATGGTGTATACATCTGCGGGGAACCCGGTACCGGCAAAACCACCGTTAATGAGACGGCAATCATGAGCATCATAAAGAGTGGCGGTGGCGTTGCGGTTCTCGATCCACACGGCGATCTCGTTGATAGCTTGATCGCGCAGATCCCTGAAAATCGCCGCAAAGATGTGATTCTATTTGACGTGGGGGATACCAGTTACCCCATAGGCCTCAACATTTTGGAATGGGAAACGGAGGCCGAGTTAGTGTTTGTAAAAAGTGAAATGCTCAGTTATTTTAATATGCTATACCTTAGAATAGAACAGGGGCCGGTGTTCTGGAGCTTTATTAGAAATAGCCTTGAATTGATCACATCAAACAAGAAAGACCCAGGAACGCTGTTAAACATTCCTATGCTTGTCGACGACAACTATCGACAACGCTGGCTGGCTCATATCCGGGATCCCAGAATCCGCTTCTACTGGGAACGGACTTTTCCGGATATGATTGCTTCTAAGGATTTTGGGTACATTAGTTACCTCACGTCCAAGCTAGAGGCTTTTACCTCTGATGCTCTCATGAGAAATATTATCGGCCAAAAACGAAGCACAATCCGGTTTGAAGACATCATCAATAACCGAAAAATATTCCTCGCCAGGATGGCAAAAGGGATAGTAGCACAACAGAATTCCGCCCTACTTTGTATGATAATCGTTGCGCGGTTATGGGCCGCGGCGACTAAGCGAATCTCGGTGCCCTTGAATGAAAGAAAGGATTTTTACATATTTGTAGATGAATTTCAAAACGTGGCCACGGACACATTTGCGTCAGCCCTTTCTGAGTCCCGTAAATTTAGACTGAATTTCGTTTTAAGCAACCAGTTTACAAAACAACTCCCGGAACACGTATTGGATTCTGTACTTGGGAACGTCGGCACAGTCATGGCGTTTCGTTCAGGGCCTGATGATGCCCAGCGTCTAAGCGGATACTTTCAACCCTCCATTGGCGCTTTGTCACTGTCCACTCAGCCCAATTACCATGCCTATGTAAGATTGATGGTTAACGAAACGGTAACCCCGCCTTTTTCCATGTGGACAAGACTTGAACCGCCTCCGCCCAAGGACCAACAGGCTAGCGCACGTCAGTTCATCCTTTCTAATACGCGAAAAATATATGCACGGCCTGTTGCCGAGGTTGAGGAAGACATAGCGGGCTTGACTGGTTCGAATCCCAGAGGCTGGAAGTTCTAGGCCATCTTTCGCAGAATTTGGCAGATTACGAAGAAGAAGGGCGGCAGTTATCAGACACAGACGCCTAAAGGGTGCAGATGGAATAAGAGTCGCCATGCCGACTGGAGCATGGACTTTGTTACCTACAGCTTTATTTCAGGCCGGGAGTTTAGACCACCAACGATTATCAATAATTATTTCCGTGAGTGCTCTGCTATCGAAGTAGATACCTCCCTCGGTGCACGACGAGTGATCGAAGTGCCAGAAAGACAGTTACAGGGGAAGAATTTTCCGTTGTGGTACACAGCCTTGTTCATCATGAATTGAAGGGTATTCAGAGATAGATATTATATGTCGAAAAAATTGAAAATTCCAAAAGGCGATTATTGCACAGGTTGCCACTATTTAAAGTCATACCCAGAATCTGAGCCTAACTATTATTATTGCGTAGTATATGAGGACCCTAGAATAGGCGGAGAAGCCACGTTATATAAGGATAAAAATTCAGATGCAATTCAAATTATGAAATGTGCTGAATGTAAATTAACGCAAAAAGTAGCTGATGATAAGAATTAGCTTCTGGCGATTCTAACTATCGTGGCAAACCAATATTTGAGGAGGGCCTCTCTTTGGTGGCCATTGAAGCTATCATGCCTCAATTTGAGGTAGGATGGATTTGATGGACACCAAAGTCAGATAATAAAGAAAGACGGAGGTGTCGAAATTGGAAAGGATTCCACGGGGAAGATACACAAGGGAATTCCGTGAGGAAGCGGTAAAGCTAATAA
>Ga0209083_1002624_pt1 | contig 16608 bp, 17 predicted proteins | sample AM7aDNAmetaG_FD_184132 | JGI IMG/M metagenome (GOLD analysis project Ga0209083, IMG submission 184132) | Freshwater microbial communities from Finland to study Microbial Dark Matter (Phase II) - AM7a DNA metaG (SPAdes) (version 3) | ecosystem: Environmental > Aquatic > Freshwater > Lake ...
GAGCATCTCGCACATGGCCCACCGTTGACACCCCAACAAATGGAAAGCCTCCTGCGTCATATCGTGAATTTACCCAGAAGCGGGAAATCTGCGCAAAATTGGCCTAAATTGGAATGACAAGGGAGTAGTGCTTTTTGCAATTCAAGATAAAGCCCAATATCAGTTCGGCTAAATGCTCCAGTATCAACCAGAATAGATTTAGCACCCTGCGCAGCGGCAATAATTGCCGTGGCAATACTATCACCTGGACCCAGTTCAAGGACCGTCTTTCCAGATAGCTTACCTGTCAGCCCGGCACGAGCAACGTGGCTGTCAAAAACGCCAATAGCGTAATGACTACTGTCCATATAGCCGTGCCTAAAGAGTCCAATACATTGCCAAAAACCATAGTCAAAAGGCAACCTAGCAAGAACTATTTTTGAAAATAATTTTACACGCCAAGGGATATTTATGGGCATTTTCTCAGAGCCATGGAAAAAGTTTCCGCCGCCTGTTCGCCAGCTACTGCATGAAAGCTTAAAATCCAGATGCGCCACACAAGATAAAGAGGGAAGAAGAATGAGAAATAAGAACTGATATAGTGAAAACTTTCTTTTTCGATGCTGAGATTGTATTTCTGGGCAATTCGCCGAAAGTCGCAGGGTGTGCATTGATTATAGTAACTGGGAAAACTCTGTGATTCACGAGTTTTCGGATAGACGGCGTAAAGTAACTTCTTTTTGAAATTTTGAGGCAACAGAAGATTCAAGCGAGCGTAAAGGGCGTTTCTGGATGGGACGAAGATGAGTGCACAGCCACCGGGCTTAAGAATACTAGCGATAGCTGAAATCGCTTGATCGACGTTTTTAACATGCTCAAGCAACGCTTGACAAATGACCAGATCAGCATCGCTCTTACCCCGAAACTGGGTAATATCCGCACAGATGGATGCATCATAAGCACCGACTGGGGCATGATTGAGTTCTTTTTGATCTATATCAAGTCCAATGATTTTCAGTTTTAGTTTGTGCTTGGTTTCTTGACTGATATAGGGATTTTTCCCACCGCCAATATCATAAACAATTAGGTTATCTTGAATATAAGAGGGGGCAAATCTTTCGATAAAATATCTATTGCCATCAATCCGATATTTCTCGGGAATCATGCGATCAAAAGCATGACTGAGCGTCATGTTAAACTGGATCAGCTTTTTGATGATTGATTTCATTTTTCAATGTGGGCTTTCATTAGTGCTTCAATATAATCTTTAGGCAATTTTTGATTAGTCCACCATCGTGGTTGTTCCGTATAGATCCACACATACTTATCACTAGTCTGCAGGGCAGTCCGCACTGAATTCTCAAATTCGATAGGAGTGAAGTAATTCTTCGCAACGTCGTTCGCATCCCAATGAAACTTACGCCCATCATAATCCATCATAATCCCGAATCCAGCCCGGATATGTTTGTGGTATTTTTCTGGTGAATCCGTCCATTCCAATGCTTTGATCTTAATCGTATCGTAAGCCGTTTTGTATTGTTCTATTTGTTTGTAGGCATAAGCACTTTCCCAAGCATCCACTATTATGGTTTTATCAGAACATGAATCAAACACCCCGTTTAGAAAATCTGTGAGTACTTCCCTATGTAAAAGTGAGTCTGGTTGTGGAAGACGGTAACCATATGTTAAAAGTATAGTTATATCTGGAAACCAGTGGTTGATTTCTTGTATCCATTCACCACCACGCTGTCTTATTTTCAACTGGTATTCTGAATAAGATTTAGCATTTCCTTTGGATAGCTGGCTATAGGCAAACAATTTATTGCCATATTGTTCCGTGTCAAACATAAATCCTTTAACACCACTCATTTTAGCAATTCTTGCAGCCACGCCAAAATTATTCAATACCACTTTCCAAGCAGCATCGTCGAACCAATCCACATCGCCAGGGGTGACGTTCACTCTTAAAAACCGTTCGGTAAAACGGTGGAATTTCGTTGACTTTAGATCAGCGAGTGCTTGTTGAAAATCATCCATCTCAAATCGTTGATGACCCCAAATTTCCCTTGTTAAACTTTTTCCTTGAATGTTGTTGATATGAAAAACCAAGCCATCAAAGGGCATTTGTTCCATTTGCCCGATATTTTCACGCATGAATTTTGGGTCTGGCTCATCCCATCCCCACTCGATAACTTTCTTATTCTCAAGGGATTTGTCTGCCAATGCTAGAGGGATGGCACAAACTGCCAGCATGATTAACAGAAATAATTTATGCTTGATCTGAATCATTGTTTTTTCTCCAAGCTTGGAACATCAGAACATCCCACAGATAGTAATGCCAGTTATAGGTCCCTGACAAGTGTTCCAACCATTTACAGCGTATCGGTTCAGGATTAAAGAAGCCTTCCTGACGCAAGCGGCTTTCATCCAGCAAATCTTCTGCCCACTCGCGTAGTGGTCCGCGCAGCCAGACACCAATCGGTACGCCAAAGCCCATTTTGGGGCGTTCAATCATTTTTGGGGGGACGTATTGATACAGCAATTGCCGCAATAGCCATTTGCCTTGCCCGTTGTGAACTTTCATCGACAACGGCACACGCGAAGCGAATTCGACCAATCGATGATCGAGGAACGGCACCCGCGTTTCCAAACTGACCCCCATTGCCGCCCTGTCCACCTTGACTAAAATATCATCCGGCAAGTAGCTTAGCGTGTCGAGATACATCATCTCCGAGGTGAAATCGGGTAACCTAGCCCACTGCAGGGCATCAGTCATCACCGTTGGCGCTTCCTGTCCGCCGATCACCACTTGTTCGGGTTGGTCCCAATGCGACACCAGACGTCGGTAAACATGTTGAGTTGTCGGTAGTATCAGCAATTCTGCCAGTTTGTGAAGTTTGTCCCCCGCTTGCGGATAACGCAGTGACTGTGGCAATAACGGGCATAATGCCGCAAACCCCCGGCCCAGCCATGGCGCGGGGATGCTGAACAGCAGACGGGCCAAGCTTCCGCGCAACGGCACGGGGAAACGGTTTAGCTGGTTCCAAATTCTTTCGGCCACAAAATAGCGGTTGTAGCCGCCGAACAGTTCGTCGCCCGCATCGCCGGACAGGCAGACCGTAACCTGGGTTCGCGCCAGTTGCGAAACCAGAAAGGTGGGGATTTGTGAGGAATCGGAAAACGGCTCGTCATAAAGCTGAGGCAACCGGGGAATCACCGCCAAGGCTTGCTGTGGCGTGACATATAGCTCGGTGTGGTCGGTCCCTAGGTGCTGGGCGATGGCTTTTGCATAGCATGCTTCGTTGTAGCCCGTTTCATGAAAACCGATGGTGAAGGTTTTCACCGGGCGGCTCGATTGTGCTTGCATCAATGCCACGATTGCAGAAGAATCGACCCCGCCGGAAAAAAATGCGCCGAGTGGCACGTCGGCGACCATTTGCCGGGCGACTGCATCGCGTAGCAGCGCATCCAATTCAGTAATGGCGGCGGGTACATCAAGTGCCAAGGGGTGGGCACTACCGGTTTCCGCCACCTCGCGGAAAGACCAGTACGGCTCGATTACCGGATTGGCTTGGCGATTGAGTGCTTGCTCATTCAGCGTGACAAAGGTGGCGGGCAGCAGTTTGTGAATGCCTTGGTAAATGGAATACGGGGCCGGAATGTAGCTGTGGCGCAGCAACAGAGTCAGGGCATTGCGGTCAATGTCGGCGCGGAAAGCGGGATGCGCCCGCAGCGCCTTAAGTTCCGAACCGAACAGGAACACGCCGCCCGACCAACCGTAATACAGCGGTTTTTCGCCCAACCGGTCACGGGCCAACGTCAGCGTGCGCTCGGCACGATCCCAAAGCGCGAAGGCGAACATGCCAACTAACCGCTGCAAAGAAGCTTTGACACCCCACGCATCAAATGCCGCCAGCATCACTTCGGTATCGGACTGCCCACGCCAACGCCGACTCCCCTCTCCCGCTAAACTGCTTTCCCTACCCCTTGACGGGGGAGGGCTAGGAGGCAATGCTGTTGAATTAGCCCCTCCCTCCATCGGGGGGAGGCTGGGAGGGGGGCAAGTTAAAAGCTTGGAAGTCTGCGTCAATACCGGCAACTCCCCTGCTCTATCACACCCCCGCCCTAACCCTCCCCCGTTGGGGGAGGGGACTTCAGAGCTTAATTCAACAGCATCGGGGCAGGAGTGGGGGTGAATATTCTCCAACTCCCGCCTTAACTCCTGATAGTTATAAATCTCGCCATTGAACACGATCACATACCGCCCACTAGAGGATTGCATAGGCTGATGGCCGGCGGGTGACAAATCCAAAATCGACAAGCGGCGATGCGCGAGGCCGATTCCGGCATCTGCGTCCACCCATACACCTGCGTCATCCGGGCCACGATGGGCAATCGCCGTAGCCATACCTTCCAGCATTACGGTTGCCCGTTCGGGTGAAAAACCACCGCTTTGCCAGAAACCAGTTAAACCACACATCTTTGCTGTTCCTATCGTTTTAAACCGGTCAATTTCTCATTGTGGAAAGCCCCTGCTATCATGAGTTGACTTTCCGTGCGACTATAAACATCCCAGCCACGCTTAAGTCTTCATCAGAAACATTATGAAGGGAATCCGCAAATTTGTGCCTGACAGACTGAATATAATTGATCGCTTGTTGACGCAAATTTAAAGGAATGTCAGAGTAAATTCGGTGCGGGATGATATCACCGACACCTGCTAGGTGGGTAACTAGGAACTTGGTATCAAGAGGGAGTCCTGCCATACATTGTTTGTAACGATGCAGCAGAACACGATTCGGGCGACCAGATGCACACGTCATCAGAGGATATAGCCAGTCAGGAATTTCCAAGAATTTGAGTTCGTGAAAGTGTTTAGAGAACATTCCATGATCCCGCAAATCCACCTTATGTAACAGCATACCTCCTAGATTGAGTGCATCGGTCATTTTCAATAATGCGCTTAGTGGATCATAACAATGTTCGAACACCGCACGGGAAACGATGAAATCGTAACCTGTATGAGTAGAAAAAAAGCGTTCTGCAGCAGCCTCAAATCCATAATGTCGATTGATACCAAAGAAGGTGCTTTCGTTATGCAAATCAGCTTGCTCAAAAAAAACTGTGAGACTGGCATGTGAATCCAAGAGGGTACGATATATTTTGGTTTGTGCTTCAGAATCTCTGCGCGAGTAGAATCGATCTACAAGATCAATTGACAGACAGCCATCTGCCAGAAAAAGCAAACCTACACCACAGCTATCCCCCGGCCCAACTTCTGCAACACGCCCAAAAAAAGATGTGATGCCACTATACTTTTTATAGTCTGTGAAAACTTCATAGATATAGTCCAGTGATTCCTGTAATGATGAATTATAATGAATGGTTCCAGATTTAGTATTAATATTCCCCATTTTAAAAAGAATACGCACCCATAAATCTGTAGCCAAATAGTATATACAAGATAATAATATACTAGATAAAATAAGTTTTTTAGTTAGATTTTTAGTAATATTTTTCATTGATTCTACTCTCGAGTGAATTTTATTTATTATGCTTCTGTACAAACCGTTCAATACCTCATATTAAACTCTCGTACAATACCTCATATTGGCGCACAACTGTTTCCAGTGAGAAGTTATCCACAATCCGCTGCCTCGCCCGTTCGGCCAGTGCGAGGCGAATCACTGCGTCCCTGTCCAATAAATCCCGCAAGCCAGCAGCCAGCGCAACCGGGTCGCGAGGCGGTACCACTTTGCCGGTGTCACCAACAATCCAAGCCGAATCACCGACATCCGTCACCACACAAGGCACACCGCAACTCATCGCTTCGCCGATGGCATTGGAAAAACCTTCCCCGTAAGAAGAAGAAGAACAAGCAACATCCAATGCCGCCGTAATTTCGGGGATGTCATCCCGTCTGCCAAGTAGGACAACCGAGCTTTCAAACCCCAATTCATGAACAAGGCTTGTCACTTCCCCGTTACTGGCGTCTACCCCAGTACCAGCGAGTATGAACCTAACCGCAGGATGGGTTTTGCTCAAAAGCGAAACAGCCCGCAGAAAGTTTCCATGGTCTTTCATCGGATGATAGCGGCCAATCAAGCCAACTAATAAAGTGTCCGATGGCAACCCAAGGAGGTTACGAATAGCCTGATAGGCCTCTGGCGATGGCTTAAACTGTTCTACATCAAAACCATTGGGAATAATCACTGTATTTGTTGCAGAAAAGCCCAATATTTTTTCATGCTGCACCACACTATTTCTGGAGTTATTGATAATTTTTACCGGCCAACCAGAAAACTTGGCGTTTAACCAAATAGTGGCGGCAGTCATCCATTTTTCTTGGGCCAAATCAGTGTTAGTACCGCGGATATTCCAAACCACGGGTGTTTTATTGCGGAGAAAAATAGCAGCGATTTGTGCGGCCAGATTTGCGTGATACATCCAGCCTTGCAGTACGTCCGGTTGTAACTGACGCAACAAGCAAACCAGACGAAACAGGCCAGTAACTGGAATGGCTTCAGTTTTGATATTTAGGTTATAAACCGAAAAGCCCAGGTCTTCAATTCGCGACTGTAGTTCCCCACCTGTTAATGTAATCACGGAAGGTGAAAAACGCTGGCGATCTATCGTTGACAACAGTTTCAACAGCATCATTTCGGCACCGCCGGTGTTCAGGCCGGTAATTATAAACGTTATCCGAAGCATCTTTCGTTGTATATTTGAGTTCACGGTTCATTAAAATTTTAGGGTAATTTGACAGATTCATACCATTTGCATGTAAAAAATGGGTAGCCCTCCAATTGTCTGTTCGAATAACATATTTTTGCGGATCAAACACTATGTTTTTAAATATAAAAACTAAAATTTCTAACATCAAATCGTCACTGGGTAATAATTTTTTTTATTGTGTAAGCTCAAAAACACTACATTTAGGGTTTTCAAATCTTACGAACCGCTAGAAAAGATGAGCGAACGGGGAGTTAGAGTGAGGATTGAGAATGAAAGCATAAAATATAAAGACTCGACAATATTATGAGTGAATATTGACAAGTATAAAATCAATAAAGTACCGACAATTTGATATTCTTTGTTCATAATATAATTTCCCCTCAAAAGAATTACAAGCAACCATAAGAATAGAGCAACACCAAAAATTCCATATTCAGCAGCCAGCAGGACCGACGTATTATGCGGACCAGATCTCAACGCCCAAAAACTAGTCATACACGCCCCCCCCCCTAGGATCGGGTTTTCAAAAAAGACTTTTAATCCTTCTTCAAGTACCATTATTCTCTCTTGGCTACTGCTATCACTAAGGTTGGCATCTTGTGTAAAAAGCATTCTTTCTTGTATATTTTTTTCAGATGAGCTATCAGTCCTAGCAAGTACATAATCTTGGTATAAAGCCGGAGCCATGTAAACAAACCCAATCAAAATAAATGATACAATAAAAGCATATCTAGGTATTGATCGGATATAAAAAAGGAAGAATCCCAAGAAAAACCATATTATCAAAGCAGCGCGAGAGAAGGTAACGTATATGCCGATCCCTACTAACATGTATAGCAAAAAAAGATACCATGAACGTACAACTGGTATAGACAAAAACAGGCACAATAATAACGCTTCTCCTGCTCTATTTGCATTTATAAAGGTAGCGGCGGCTCGTCCCTGCACAGAATATCCATAACCTATCGGATATATGACTCCTGGCAGAAGAAAGTCATAAACTAATAAAAGTGTTATGCAGACCGCCAAGTATGGAAATAAAAATTGGTATGAAACAGTGGGTGTTATACTAACGACAAAACCTATTGCTAAAAATAATCCAAAATAGTCAATTCTTGTAATTATTGCATTACTTATATCATTATTAGCATTTATATCAGTTAACTCAGCTATAAGATGAACAATATTTATAACCATAAATACAGCTAACCACCAAACGAAAGGTTGTTGTAAATACCTAAATATAGCCTTATCCTTTAACACAATAATTGGCAATACAAGGAAAATAAATAAAAAATAGAAATACTTAGGCAGCAAAGAATCATTCAACACAAATAGATAAGATGGAATATCGAGATAAACTGATAATATAAAACCAATCAAGACAAGGTGTTGGTAACGTGTGAACCAGCGAAAGTTATGATTGCCACCATGCATCAGTCGCTTTTGTTCAGCATTATTTTTTGGTGACAATAAAATCTGAGACTTTGGATTCTTCATGGACTAATCTTTGAACAGTCATTTTTTCTGAGCAGCATACGCTCGTACTGATTAATAATCCTGCCTATTGAGAAAGTGTCAAGATTGGTCTTTTCTATTTTAATATCACCATCAACAAAGCGACGAAGTATAGCACCGAGCGCATCCGAACTGACAGAAGTCGAGAGGATAATTGCACCGGTTAGCTGTGCAATCTCATTCAACCCGCCCGGTGCCGGTGTGGCAATTACAGGTGTACCGCAGGCAAGTGCTTCCAATACCACGTTGGGGAAACCTTCAAATCGGGAACTAAGCACAAAGGCATCGGCGCGAGAAAGGAAGGGATAAGGGTTCTTCTGGAAACCGACGAAACGAACCTGATGGGCTAAGCCTTTATCACTAGCCAATTGTTCAAGTTCCTGCTTTAACGGTCCCTCGCCTAATACCGTAAGGTGTAGGCGCGGGTTGTTGCACAGTGCCACAGCTTCAATCAGTAAGTCGAAGCCCTTTTGGTGTGATAAGCGTCCGGCAGCGACCAAATTAACATTATTTAAAGTCTCAGATTGTCCAAACCCGGTTTCAATCGGTTCCAGTGCTAACCGACGAATGTGTTCTATATCGACAGGGTTATGGATCACCACTGTTTTCGATAGTGGAAATCCAAAGTTTTCCACTAGATCATCAAGCATATCCTGCGATTGACAGACCACGGTGTCAAAGCGCCGGTAGAAACGACGATAGGCCCAGTACCACCAAACCGGTTTCGAGTATTTGTGAATAACTTCACTCACAATATTGGATTCCCTCGCCACATAATACACTTCATTCGGCAGCAGATGCCGGATAATCGCCAGTGCCAAATTCAGATGCCCCAAGGTGGAAAACACCACAGCGGGATGGCATCGCCAAATCAGCCTGATAATTTTCGGCAGGGCATAACGCACTCGCGAACAGCCTAGATCAATGAATTCGACATCCCCCGGCACATCCGCGCGGTAGGCTGCGTTGCGGACATCCACCACAGCCAGTGCCAAGTGAAACTTCGACCGATCCAGGTGGCGTAACAGATTGACAATCACCCGCTCTGCCCCGCCGCCGTGTAGACTAGGGATCAGGAACAGAATATCGTGGCGGTTATCAGCCACGAATGGACCTTCTTACATCCAACCAATAGAGCAACCTACCGAATGGATACATCAGCGCCACCAGTAAACACGGAACAAAGCCCCGCAAAGGCCAGTGTTTGCCAGGTTTTGTTTTTTGCAGATGTATATGAAAACGGGTGTAATTAGCCGCCATTTTCAAAAACCACTTGGGGTTATAAAAAAACCATATAAACTCATTACACAATACCTCTCGCGCACTTAAGGCATGTCCCTCAGCATTTTTTGCAGCACCATGAACCACTACTGCACTGTTGGAAAGTGAATCATCTTCTGTGTGGTAAATTCTCAATGCCTGATTCACAAATCGTGCCTTGTATTGACGGGCAATGGCTGACCATACAACCCCTTCGGGAACATGACCGCTGATGTCTGACGGAAAAGGAAACTCCCGCAGTATATCAGTGCGCTGAAACCCCCACTTTTCCCCTGTGACATGGTAGTGATACCTAATTTTCAAAGAATCGCTGTCCAATACATCTGCCGGAAAGCGAGAACCCACAATCCGCCCTTCTGTATCAACACAAAGCCCAGTCACTGCTGAAAACATCCCCCGCTCTAAATCAGGAATAGCGCACCAATGGCGATTGAGAATTTCCAAAGCAGCAGGCAAAGCCTCATCATCACTATCCAAGGGCAAGAATAACTCCCCTTGCGCTTCCTGAATGCCACGATTGTGTGCCGTTTTTTTGTGCGCGTTCTCTTGCCAGAAATAGCGGATGGGGAATAAATTCTCTTTTTGCCAGTTTTCCACTAATTCATGCGTATTGTCAGTGGAACCATCATCTACAACCAGCCACTCAAAGTTACGAAAGGTCTGACGTTTGAGGCTTTCGTAAACGCGAGGTAAGGTATGGACACGATTGTAGGTTGGAGTAAAGACGGTAAAGCGGTACAGATAACTCATTCAAGCATCCAACCCGTCCGCTTTGCAATCGCAGTATAATCTCGATACGCAAGAAGGTTTACACAGCTTTGAATTGAAGCGTCCCTAGTGACTTGTTTTAGTGTTGTGCTTGAGGTAAATGTAACAATCTGGAAATTCTTCCCAAATAACAGATCAAAAATATCTAAAAAACTATACCCATATTTTTTAAAATGATCATCCCATGCTTCAAAATAGACAAATTGTGTTCTCTCAAGCAGTGAATTGGCCCCTAAAAGCACAAACTTTTCAAACCCTTCAACATCTATTTTAAGCAGCGTAGGAGAGGTATCTGCTAAAAGCTCATCCAAAGTGACCATAGGTACTGAAATTTCTCCATGTTCGCTAACACTGTTTTGGTCATCAGAACGCTCATTGGTAAAACCAATCCACCCGAACTTTTCACACACGGCCGCCTGGGCTACCCGAACATTGGCAAGTTTGTTAAGCAAGATATTTTGCCGCAAAAACTCCGCTGTGCGTGGGTGGGCCTCGAATGCAGTTACACTTCCCGTGTTACCCACAATAAGGGCCGCTTCGATTGCAAGATGTCCGATATTCGCACCTACATCAACATAAACATCCCCCGGTTGTAAAATTGCTCTAAGCACATCGCTATCGGAATTCCTGTCATTGGGATTGACCCAGAGTGACATTGGCAAGGATGCCGGATGTAGATGCAATAAATATCCTCGCCTATGAATCTTAATGAAACGGCATAGACCGGAATCGCGCAAAAGTCTAGACAGCAGAAATTTTACAGGGTGTTTTTGTTCAAAAAGTATTTGAAGTTGCCAAATCATCAACGTAAACTATGAGAAAATTATTTGAGTGCTATATGCGAGTAAACACAAACTCATTGCAGCCATGCCGACCTGCACAGGTTTTCAATTGCTCAAGCCGAAATTGACGATCACGATAAAAACTGAAAATGGCCTCCGGATTAGCCACTTCAAAAGGATAGCCACCTATCCAATCCTTCGTGTCGTGCCACATCGACATGCCTCTATCTAATGCTAATCGCCCAGTCATGGCACGAACGACCCAGCGCAAGCCAAAAAGATAAGGCGCGTGTATAAGCAGTAAGGATTTTTGCATAAACGGGTATCTAACATAGAATCGTTTTACCGCTAGCCAATACCGGCTAATCCAGCCTTGATCATTATAAATGGCGATAAACAACTTCCCCCCCCCCCATTTACCAAAGGGGCGACATTCTCCAATGCCTGCCACATTGCCCCAGTGTGATGCAGCACACCCCAGCTATACAGCACGTCGAACTGGCCCAAGCGGCTAAGATATTCCCGATCTAATACTGAGGCTTCATCCACGACCCAAGCCGTATCGTCAGGGAAATACCGATGCTTCAACTCTTGGGTGCAGGCCACCGATTGTAGATCGTAGTCAAAGGAATGCACCGATGCCCCCAAGCGACGTGCCGCTAGGCTGAACAGGCCAGAACCACTGCCAATATCAAGAAAGCGTTTATCCGTCAGATCATCGAACCCCAGCATGTCCCGCAACGACTGCTCCGCCTGCTTAATCCTATCCTCGTTCAATAGCCGCAAAAAGCGTGTCCAGTTTGCACCAAATTCAAAGCGCTGGCCTGCCGTTACTTCGCTTGCATATCCAGTCATTTAAGATTTTCCTCATCGCGCTTCTTTCGCAGCACAATTAGTAAGTTATTGTAAAAGGCATTGGTATAATCAATTCGATCAAATGCCAAGCCAATCAAATTTGTTGTCAGAGAAACCAGTATCCAAAACGGCAACAAAGCTGCTTTCAATAGCCGGGTTATAAAATTTCTATTCACAGATTGCTCTACCCAATTGAGCAACAAAATACCCAGGGTTGATCCAACCCCCCCTTGTCGTTCCAGTTGGAGAATATCATAATTTGGGAAAAGCTTCTGCGCCCGGTGCGCCGTGAACCGCTGAAAGTCATACGGTGCACCATGTTCGTTGTACAAAAAAGGAAAGGATAAAACCATAATTCCCCCAAGTTTAAGCACTCGATCCATTTCGCTTAGCGTGAATTCCAGATTCTCGACATGCTCTAGTACTTGGCTAGACAGCAATACGTCAAAGTACTCATTCGGCAAGGGCCACTGTTCGTCTGATTTCACCACCACATCTACTGAGGTACCCGGCATCACATCCAGCCCCACATATTCGCTAACCGAGCCAAACCAATTTTGATAAGGCTTGCTGCCACAACCCGCATCCAGCACCCGACCACCCAAAGTGGGCAATAAACGGTGCAGGCTTCGGTAAAGATAAAAGGCATCCTGATATTGAAAATGCCAAGGCCGCAAATAGGGATGACACCCGCAAAGACTTTCATAAATTAAACGATAGGCCCGACCTAGGCTTGATTCACCGGCATACATGCAACAACTCCGCAAACAATGTTTCCCACAATCCCGAAATCCGCTCTATCGAAAACCTTTCCCGTGCCTCAACGGCCCTTATGGCCCAGTGCCTACGCAAGTCCGCATCGCCCATGGCCCGATCCAGTGCCACCGTCAAACCCGCCACATCACCCGCAGGAACCAGTAAGCCATCCACTTCATGGCGAATAATGTCACGCGGGCCGGTATCGCAGTCGAAGCTCACGGCCGGCAGACCATACGCCAGTGCTTCTGCCAGTGTATTAGGAAATCCCTCAAAGCGCGAACTCATCACATAGAGGTCGGCGCATTCGTACCACTGCCCCACGTTGCCCACCCGCCCTGGCATGAAAACCCGTTGCTGCAAGTCCTCTGCGTCAACCTGCGCCTGCAAGGCGGGACGCAAAGCACCCTCGCCGATAATCACCAATTCCCAATGTGGATGCCTGTCGGTCAGTGCCGCAAATGCTGCGATCAGCCAATCAAAGCCCTTCTGATGTTCCAACCGCCCGACCGCCAACAGCCGTTGCCGCCCCGGAACACCCACCGAAGCTGGATCTAGCCAAGGCGGCTGCACCGGCAAAGGCCACGGCGCGGCATTAGGGATGACCGGTACGCACCGGGTGCGGGTATTGGTTTTCACCCATGCGGCGCTCTCAACGGTTAGCGCGGTCAATGCCGCCAATCGACTATAAAGATGGCGACGTAGCCCTTCCCATACCCGCCCCAAGGGACACTGGGGAGGATGGATGTGCTCGGAACCGATGGCGCACACCGGCAAACCCCATGCGGCCAAGGCCAGCAGCACGTTGGCGGTGCTCATCATGCTCAATGCGATGTCGGGTCGGAACTCCCGCAACACCCGCCGCAACGCCCACACACGGCGCAGGTTGTTCCACGCACCCGACAAGGCATTGGCACTTTCGCCTGACAGGTTCAGCGCAATCCTCTGAACCGCCGGGTGCAGTTCATAGAAATCGAGTCCTTGCGATGCCAGAGTAACTATGGTGATTTTCCAACCCTTAGCTGCCCAATAATTAGCCAAGTTGACTGTAACCCGTTCCGCGCCACCACTTGATAGGGAACCGATAAAAAAAATAATTATCATGTCTGGCTAGATATACCGTTTGAAGCGTGAAACACTAAAACCCATCGACTAATACTTCATGACACATACCAGCAATTACCCCCTGAAATGAACCATCACCTGCTCTAAAATCCAGAATTTTTAATCTCAAATTGGCATGCTGACCCTGAATATTATAACTTAATTGCTGATGTAGATTGTAACAAAATTTGTGCGACATATCTTTGTAATATTGTTTAGGCTTTTTTCCAGAATAAATAAAAAAGCTAAGAGAAATTTTTATATACGCGCCTTTTTTAAAACAATAAGCATCAGCAAAATATTTGTCGCGTACATCACTGAAGTTGCAATCATGATACCCACTATACCAAACTTTGGAATTAATATGATTTGGAGAACAACCTTCACAATAAGGTTACTCAGTGCTATTATTGTAATTGTAAGATATCTACCCTTACTTGTCAAAAGTGAAACCAGCACCAATCCCGCGAAACAAAACGGCACCTGCGCCAATCCATAACGTAAAACATCAGTCACTGCCTGCGTATTCTGAGCCGTAAATGCCCCGCGTTCAAACAGCATTCTCACTGCCCACGGTGCCAACCACCAAACCACTATTATTGTAACTAGGCCCAACAGAAAGAGCAAACGCACCCAATGCATTGCTACTCGCTGCACTTGATCGCAGCCCAGTGCATGGGCCTTGGAAAACACCGGCAGCGTTGCCCGCCCCACCGCCGTACCCCCCAGGCCGAGAATCAGCGCCAGAATCCGATTGGCGTAACTCAAGGTCGCAATCGTACCTGCATCCAGATGAGCGGCAAAAAACTGGTCGATAATCCCGGTAAACCCCATTAATACCTGGCCTGCCAGCATCACGCCGAAGCCGTGCCAGAACCCCGTCCACTGCGGCGACCGGCGGCGAAAACGCGGCGCATCAATCTCCCTGCGACGCGCCAACGTCAGTGCCAAGCCCGATAGATGCAGCGCAAAACCGGCCAGCGTACCCCACGCCAGCGGCTCCGCCCCGCCTGCAGGAAACGCCAACAGGGTCATTGCCAATGTCAGCGCCGGCACGCCTTCCAGCAGCGTATTGACATGATGCCCCGCCGCCAGCGTCCAAGCCGAAAACAGGCTGACCAACACCCCCAGAGGCACCAGCCCCACCAGCCACGGCAACATACCGACCGCCATGTCTAGCGTGGCCGGCGGCAACCCGGTCCATGAGGTCTTGAACAACCCCCACAATCCCAAACCCATGACCAGTGCCAGCGCTAAGCCCAGCAACAACGCCAAGCCCAGTAATTCCGCCCGGAAGCGCGGCAACTCCGTCGCCGCATCCTGCCGAATCCGTGCCGCCAGCGGCACCAATACCACTGTCAACACGCTGAACCAAACCGCCACTGGCCAGATGACCAGATTCAACACAAACAAATAGGCATCCACCTCGGCACTGATGCCATAGCGATACGCCACCACCATCTCCTTGGCAGCACCGGACAACTTGCCGACGAACACAAACAATGCCACCCAGGCCATCCCCCGCGCAATCGCATGGTGGTCGGGGTGCGCATTGCGCAGACGGGCACGGACAGTTGAAAATAAGTTCACTTGGTACGACGATACTGCTTTTTTATCCCAGAAACGATTTCAGACATTTCAGACACCATGCCAAAAGCGATTTCCAGCGTCTCAATATTAAGTTCACATTCTTCCAGCAAATCATCCAAGGGTCTCATACCGGTTCTCCTTGATCTATTGGGCTATCAGCTTAAGGCGGGGCATGCGCAAAGCTTAACCGTTCGCCCTGAGCTGCGAGCCTGTCGAGCAGTCGAAGAGTGGACCTTTAAGCCGTTCATGGTTCGATCCTTCGACAAGCTCAGGACCTCACCCCGAACGGCCCTGAACTGTCCCGCCTTAAGTTTGTAGCCATGTATTGCCTTGTTCTGAATAGGAGAAGATAGTTTATTTTCCACCACTACATCAATCTTTTGATCGCCCAAGCAGCGGCGCAATTCCGTGCAGAAGCGCAAACGCCTAGGGACGAACTCTTCGGGCGGCCAGTCCCCCGGTATAAAAAGGTAGATATCACCGCCCCGCCTGGCATCGTCCAACCGCGACCCAAACAGAAGCGGCACGACACCGAAGTGGCGCATGCCTGCCTCGCGAATGATAGTTCTTTGTCGTTCCGTTTGCAATTCGTTTAGATTGTCTAAATCCACACCAGGCAAGCACCCCGGCAAGAACACCCGTTTTAGCCATACGGTGGGTCCGGCGTAGCGAGTCTTGTCCAAGGGACTTCAGCCATTCGACCTCTATTCCGCTGAAAACCGAACTGCGGCAGCCTTGGCGATTTGCTCATGCATTTCAAGCAGGATCGGCACATGTGCGGCCAAACGACGAAGACCGATAATAACCGCTTCGGGGTTGTCAGGATACTCATGGGTGATTTGGTTGCGTAACTCGGCGCAATCTTTGCCATTGGTCGACTGAATACAGCAGGCCTAGCTTTTCTGCGCGGTTAAGTTTATCCAAAAATGCTTCGTTCTCTTGCCGGTTCATAACGGGATTGGTTCACCTTGCTGTTTAGCATTGTTTTGAATAGGAGAAGTTATTTTATTTTCCACCACTAAATCAATCTTTTGATCGCCCAAGCAGCGGCGCAATTCCGCGCAGAAGCGCAAACGCCTGGGAACGGCCTCTTCGGGCGGCCAGTCCCCCGGGATAAAAAAGTCAATATCGCCGCCCCGCACGGCATCGTTTAACCGCGACCCAAACAGATGCGGCACGACACCGAAGTGGCGCATTCCCGCATCGCGAATAATATTTCTTTGCCGCTCCGTTAAGCGCA
>Ga0209083_1002625_pt1 | contig 16605 bp, 14 predicted proteins | sample AM7aDNAmetaG_FD_184132 | JGI IMG/M metagenome (GOLD analysis project Ga0209083, IMG submission 184132) | Freshwater microbial communities from Finland to study Microbial Dark Matter (Phase II) - AM7a DNA metaG (SPAdes) (version 3) | ecosystem: Environmental > Aquatic > Freshwater > Lake ...
CGCAACAGCATGGTCTCACCATTCTGCTGGATCATAGTCATAATTTCCGCATCCATTTCAGTTGCATACTATAAACAAACAACCCTGCTCATAGCAGCATCAATCTGTATTTTCATACTCTACGTCATCGTCTACAAAATTCTCACAAGACTCAACCCCTCAAAAGAACCAGCTCTTAAGGAGCAAAAAATCTGTCCTCTAATAGCAAAAGACACTACCGAACCAGAGCACCGATACCAAAAAAACCAAGTCATCGAAGAATCCCTGATGGCCGAAATTCACAATAATTAGCCCAGGTTTTTAACACAGAAACAAAGCGAACTATCAAACCTCAACTCCCCACTATCTTTCCGGTAGGTTGGGGGTGATTCCTGAACCCCAACAAAACCAAAGTTATACTCATTAAGTCCCAAGCCCTATAACTCCCATTAGTCCCAAGTTCTTCTCTTCACTCAGCACTCGGCACTTTCTTTCTCAGTACTGCCAACTGATTTCATTGCCAACTGTTTTACTTGGCCCTCGGCCCTCAGCACTCTGCACTTTCTTTCAGCACTCGTTACTTTTTTTTAAAATATGTCTATAAAATGTTTCGAAGATCTAATAGCCTGGCAGAAAGCAAGAGAGCTAACCAAAGCAATATATAATGTCACATCAACTGGCATATTCTCAAAAGACTTCGGCCTAAAAGACCAAATCCAAAGAGCTTCAGTCTCAGTTATGTCTAATATCGCCGAAGGGTTCGAACGAAACTCCAGAAACGAATTCCATCATTTTTTGGTAATAGCAAAATGCTCCTGCGCAGAAGTCAAATCACAACTCTACGTAGCCCTCGATGTCGACTACCTGACCGAACCAATATTCCAAGACCTGAAAGCCCAAACCGAAGAAGTCTCCCGTATAATCGGCGGCCTCCGGGTCTCAATCGATCAACAGCGAACAAAAAAAACAACCAAGTTTTAAGCACTCAACACCCTTTTTCTTCACTCGGCCCTCGGCCCTCGGCCCTCAGCACTCGTTACTTTCTTTCTCTCCACTAACTCACCACTGAATAATGCGTTATCTTCGACATATCTTTCTTCTATTCTTTATAGCTGCAGTTCCGGCTGTAAGCCCCACAACAACGAAAGCTGCGCAAACCGATTTTATGGGCTCAGGCAGCACCGATGGGACAGCAGCTAATAGCAGCCAAGGTTACGATGCTGCAGGCAGCACTGGTGGAGGTAACTCCAATTCAGCTTACCCTGGTTTCAGCACTTCATCTTCAGCGACGGCATCTATCATCTCTTCAGATCAGCAGTCGGCACTTTCCCAAAACGCTAAGCTAACTAACGACCCGAGGGCAAAAGCCATACAGGATTCAACCGTAGCAGTCCTCATGAAAAAGAAGAGCAGCTTTCAGAACTATATCGAAAGTTCCACCGGCCATTCGCTCGATGTTTTCGGCAAAGATCTTTTCCGCAGTGTTCCTTCAACCTTTGCTCCACTCCAGAACACACAGGTCAACTCCGACTACGTAATTGGGCCCGGCGATGTTCTGCAGATCAAAGGATGGGGAATGGTTGACATCGACGTCACTGCAACCGTCAATCGAAGTGGTGCCATTTATCTTAAAAGTGTTGGCAGTGTGCAGGTAGCCGGTGTCCGCTATCGTGACCTTCAGGGTTATCTCCATAAAGCCATTGGCCGCATCTTCCGCAACTTTCAGCTCACAACAAGTATTGTTCAGACTCGCAGTGTTCAGGTCTATGTTGTTGGCAACGCCATCCGGCCAGGTTCCTACACACTTAGCTCAATGAGCACATTGCTCAACGCTCTTTTTGCATCGGGTGGTCCCTCAGTTACAGGTAGTCTGCGCAACATCAAGCTAAAACGTGGCGGTGCTCCGCTCGTTACTTTCGACCTCTACGATATGCTTCTTTATGGCGACAAATCCTCCGATGCAGCACTTCAGGATGGCGATGTTATCTACATTCCTCCTGTTGGGCCGCAAATTGCTCTTTACGGTGACGTTAAAAATGCTGCAATTTTTGAACTCAAACAGAAGAGTTCAATAGCCGACGCTGTAACCTGGGCCGGTGGTTTCGACTCCGCTGCTGATCTTAAGCAGGTCATCGTCCAGAAAAACGTCGACAGCCAGTTTCAGACCGTAGCAGAGCTTCAGGCCGACTGGAGCTCTATAGCAAAAAACTTGAGCCAGCTCGACCTTCAGCCAAGCGACATCATCCGAGTTTTCTCTCCCAGCTCCGCTCCGCTCGAAGTGAAAATCCATCGCGAGTTTGTCCGCGTTGACGGCGAAGTCAAGCAAAACGGCGTCTTCGAACTCGAACATGGCGAAACCCTCCGCCATCTTCTCACCCGTATTGGCGGCGGCACCGAAAAAAGCTACGTCTACGGCATACGGCTCAATCGCGAAAGTGTTCGTAAAGCCCAACAGGCAAAAATAGACGAATCAATCGACCGCTTCGAGCGCGACTCACAAGCCAACAACAAGCAGCAGCTTACCAGCACCGACCCACTCCAGGCCGCAGCCGCAGCCTCCCAGAGCCAAGTACAGATGGATCTGATAAAAAAACTCAGGCAGGTCAAAGCGGAAGGCCGCATTATTCTGAGCCTTAAAAACGCCAATGCCCGGGTTGAAGATCTCCCCGAATTTCCGCTCAAAGATGGCGACAGGGTCTACATCCCTGAGCGCCCATTAACTGTTGACGTCATCGGTGCCGTCTACCAGCAGAACACCTTTATTTTTTCTCCCCGCAAAAGCGTCAAGGACTATCTCGTAATGGCCGGTGGAGTAAGCCCGACCGGTGAACGGTCTGAACTCTATAGAATTTGCGCTGACGGCACCGTCCAGGCCAACAACCACAACAGCAGCAAAGTAAATCCCGGAGATGCTATCGTCGTCCCCGAAAGACTCCAGAGAGGTCCCGGCCTGCTAGCAACCATCGGCCAATTCACCTCCATACTCTATCAGCTTGGACTGGGAGCCGCTGGCTTATCCATTCTCAAAAACCTATAACCCCTCAGTAGGCAGTCAGCAGTCGGCAATCTAAAGTCCCCATCAGCCCACAAATTCAATCTTCACTGCCAACTATTATTAGCATGCCAGAACCGTCCCAAAATAAGATCGACGCCTACGAGATCAACCTTCTCGACGTAGCCATCGTCCTAGCGAAGTACAAAAAGTTCATTATCGCTCTCCCGCTCATTACTGCCATAATCTTTGCTATAGTGACTTCAAAGGATCCCGATACCTTTCAGGCAGAGACAACCTTTATGCCTCCTAAAAAGGCGGAAAGCGTAAGTTCCCTTGTGTCGTCTCTTGGCTCACTCGGCAGCATTTCGGGTATGCTCGGCGGCGGGGGAGGCATCGGGGCAGGCAACGAACTCTATATCGCCATCCTGAAAAGTCGCGACATGCAGTACAGACTCGTAAAAAGGTTCAGCCTTCTTGCGGTTTACAAAACGAACTCTCTGGAGCGCGCACGCCAGGCACTCAACGGTCAAACTGAAATAAAAACTGACAAAAGCGGATTTATTGCCCTCACCATCACCGACACCGACCCCAAAAGGGCAGCAATGCTTGCCAATGGATACGCGGATGAACTTATACTCTCAAATAACGAACTAGTGCTCTCCGATGCTGCTCAGAAACGGCTTTTTGCCGAAAGCCAGTTTCTTAAAGCAAAAAACACACTCACGGAAGCCGAAACAGCTGTTAAACAGCTCCAGGAATCTACCGGCCTTATTACCGTCGGCCCAGAAGTAGCTATGCTGCAGAGCATGATTAATTCGACACAGCGCCAGCTCAAGGATATGAGCCTTATCAATACGTCTGGCAACCCCGAATACATTAAAACTCAGCAAAAGTTAACCAACCTCCAGGCTGAAATAGGCAAAGCCCAACGCACCCAAGGCTACATCAGCAAAGCCCCGGAACGGATACTTGACTTTATGCATAAAACCCGCGACTTAAAGTATGCCGAAACACTCTATCAAATGGCATTGCAGACCCTGACCTTAGCCAAAATGAACGAGTTGACTGCGGGCTCAACCATACAAATTATCGACAGGGCCATACCTCCTGAACAAACATCAGGTCCCAACCGCAATCGCACAATTCTAATAGCATTCATTGCAGGCTTCTTTGTTGCTTTGGTGCTGGCTTTCCTCATCGAAGCCTTTGAAAGAGCCAAACAAAACCCTGAGAGTATCGCTCAACTCCAAACGATTCGAAAGCACCTGCTAGATTGGAAATAACCGGAAAAAACTGTCTATCTTTTTCATCCTTTCTTGTTTACAACCCTTCCGACAGTGCCCCCTCAGCACTTAAAAAATGCCAATTTCAGACTGCCAACTGAATTTACTTCCCATGCACCAACATATTAATAATTACACCACCAAGGTCACCCAGGCACTAGGCCATGACGCCATGTCCCAGGTTCAACAGCTCGGCGAAGCCTTGTGTCAAGCGTGGGCAAAAGGTCAAAGCACCTACCTTTGCGGTAACGGAGGTAGTGCAGGGAATGCTATCCATCTTGCAAATGATTTCCTTTATGGTGTCGGTGTTAAAAATGGCAGAGGAATGCGTGTTGAAGCCCTTAGCGCTAACCCGGCAGTTATTACCTGCCTTGCTAACGACATCGGCTATGAGAATATCTTCGCAGAGCAACTCAGAGTCAAGGCGCAGCAGGATGACGTGCTTATTGTCTTATCAGGCAGTGGCAATTCTCCCAATGTAGTTAAAGCGCTCGAAACAGGTAATTCCATAGGAATGAAAACGTTTGCCATTCTTGGCTTTTCAGGTGGTCAATGCAAAGAGTTGGCTCAATGTCCTATTCATTTTGAAATTGACGATATGCAGATAGCCGAAGATTTGCAGCTTATCGTGGGCCATATCTGTATGCAGTGGCTTTGTGAACAGGATATTGCTGCTCATAAAAATAACATTCAGAAGGGGATAAATAATGGGCGATAAGTATAGTATTGATAATCATAAGTTAATTTATCATCCAAAGAGTGTTGCTCAATTGCTTGATGTCGGAGACGATTGGAATAAAGCTAAATTAGTGTATCCCATCTATCTGGAAATCTCTCCTGTAGGAGCATGCAACCATCGTTGTGTCTTTTGTGCGGTCGATTATATCGGTTACAAAACCAATATGCTTGATGTCGACCTACTCAAGCTTCGGTTACAAGAGATGGGGAAGTTAGGAATCAAAAGTATCATGTACGCCGGTGAAGGCGAGCCAATGCTTCACAAGCGTATTCATGAAATTGTACGAGATACCAAGGAAGCTGGCATTGATGTCTCTTTTACCACGAATGCGACAATAATTACTGATCAGTTTTTGAATGAAGCGCTTCCATTGGTCTCCTGGATTAAGGTGTCAATCAATGCTGGTACAGCAAAAACTTATGCTGCAATCCACCGGACTAAAGAGCAGGAATTTTCTAAGGTTATTAATAATCTAAAGCGGGCTGTTGCCGTTAAGAGAGCAAAACAGCTTGATTGTGTTTTAGGAGCACAGGCACTTTTACTGACTGAAAATGCCGGGGAGATGGGCAGGTTGGCAGAAATATGTCGCGATGAGATTGGTCTTGATTACCTTGTTGTAAAGCCTTATTCCCAACACATGTATAGCAAGACTCATATCTATGAATCCATTGACTATAAGCAGCATCTGGAAATGGCACAAGAGCTTGAGTCCTATAATACTGCAAACTTTAGTGTAGTTTTTCGAGGTCATACTATGAAAAAGTATACTGAGGACGACAGATATTCTAAATGCTATTCCACTCCATTTTTGTGGGGCTACATCATGGCTGACGGTTCCCTCTACGGTTGCAGCGCTTATCTCCTCGACAAACGATTTGAATGCGGTAACATTAATGAACACTCTTTTCAGGAAATCTGGGAAGGTAAAAAGCGCCAGGAAAGTTTCGAATACATTCGTCATGAGCTCGATATCAAAGAGTGCCGTCGTAATTGCCGTATGGACGAAATTAACCGCTACTTGCATCGCATACAAGAAGGTTCAATCCCTCATGTCAATTTTATCTGAATAATTCAACACTTATGAAAACACTAGTCACTGGTGGTTGTGGTTTTATCGGAAGCCATCTTGCAGAAATGCTTCTCGAATTAGGCCACGAAGTTGTCATTCTCGATAATTTAGCCTGCGGCCGCAAGGAAAACCTCAAAACTTTTGAATCGAACCCCAAACTTTCATTTTATCAAGCCGACATCTGTGATCGTTCAGCTATACAGGGCTATTTCCATGGTGTTGATTGGGTTTTTCATTTGGCAGGACTTGCTGATATTGTTCCATCAATAGAACAGCCCGAAAGTTACTTTCAAGTCAATGTTACAGGGACACTCAATGTTCTACAGTGTGCTCTTCATGCCGGTGTCAAGCGTCTTGTCTATGCAGCATCATCTTCTAGTTATGGCATTCCTGAGACCTACCCAACGCCTGAATCATCTCCTATCGATGCTCAATATCCTTATGCTCTTACAAAATACATGGGCGAAGAATTGGTATTGCATTGGGCTAAAACCTATAAGTTACCTTCCATCGCATTACGACTCTTTAATGTTTACGGCCCAAGATCACGCACAACTGGTGCTTATGGAGCTGTATTTGGAGTATTTCTTGCTCAAAAGCTGAATGGAAAGCCCTTCACTGTTGTTGGAGACGGCACTCAAACGCGCGATTTTACCTACGTTACCGATGTCGCAAGGGCATTTATTACAGCAGCGAAGTCTGACGTTAGTGGAGAGGCAATCAATGTAGGCAGTGGAGATCATTATAGCATCAATCGGCTTGTGAAATTATTAGGAGGACCAATATCATACATACCAAAGCGCCCTGGAGAGCCGGACTGTACTTTTGCAGATACCGACAAAATAAAGAAGTTACTTGGTTGGGAACCAAAAGTCCCCTTTGAGGATGGTGTGGAAAATATGCTTCAGAGTATTCAAAATTGGCAGGATGCGCCCGTTTGGGATGCCAACTCAATTGGTCAGGCAACAACAACATGGTTCAAGTATCTTGGCAAGTAGGTTTGGTATGAAAATCGGAGTGGATTTAGATAACACACTAATTAACTTTAACCGAGCCTTTCTTGTCGGTGCTAAGGAGTTAGGGTTGCTTCCTTTTGATTGGCAAGGGAATAAAATGCAGATCAGAGATTTTTTACGTTCAAAAACCGGAGGGGAAATCCAGTGGCAAAACTTGCAGGGTCAGGTTTATGGGCGTTTGATCGCGCATGCACATCTTTTTGCTGGAGTATATCGCTTTCTATTTCGTTGTCATCAACGAGGAATTATTGTAGATATAGTAAGTCACAAAACCGAATATGGGCATAACGATGAGAGTAAAGTGCCAATTCGAGCGGCGGCTATAGATTTTTTAGCAAACAATGGAGTTACTGCTGGTGATAATGCTCTGCTGAGAAAGATTTATTTCGAAAGTTCTCGTGAAGAAAAGCTTCAGCGTATTGTTATAAACCAGTACGATTGGTTTATAGATGATTTGGAGGAAATATTAAATGATGAGTCATTACCCAATAATCTTAGCAGGATTCTCTTTGATGAAAGCGGATTGGCTCGAATGAATACTTTTGAAACTTGCCACTCTTGGGTAGAGATTGAAGATAGACTATTAGGAACTTGGACTGAACCAGAACTACGAGCATTAGCCGAAAATGTGGGGGGTACTCCAGTAGCTTCCGTTAATTGGGTCACACGCGGCGGTAATGCTGGATTACTTGAGGTAATGACAGAGGCGGATGAAAAATATGCACTAAAGCTATATCCAGTAACAGTTGGCCATGATCGCTTGCGGTCTGAGTACAACAGTTTTAGCGAGATACTAAAATATAATGCGGGCACTATTCCATTGCCATTTCGATGTGATCGTTATCTTAACGCAGCAATGTATACGTGGATAGATGGTAAGGTGATCGACAATCCCAATAGTGGGCATATCCGGCAGGCATTGAGTTTTCTTGAAGCGTTACATGGAATAAGGTTAGTTCCGGGGTTTAAAAGTTTTCAAAATGCTTCAGCAGCGTTATTGAGTGGACTTGGTTTTGAAGAACAGCTTAAAAAAAGAGTCAACTTTTTTGTACAGTTTGCTTCGGAATATTCAGATTTGCAAAACTATCTTAGTGATGATTTCCTCCCTGTCATGGAAGACGTCATTGATTGGACCCGCACAAAATGGAAAATCCAGCCAGCCTATAATGAAATACTGCCTCGTTCACAACAAACGTTAAGTCCATCTGATTTTGGCTTTCACAACGCTATTGAGTCTCAAAGCGGAAAACTTGTTTTTATTGATTTTGAGTATTTTGGTTGGGACGATCCAGTCAAACTCATTTTGGACTTTCTTTTCCACCCTGCGATGGAACTGGATTCTGCATTAAAACAGCAATGGATAGAGGGTATGTTAAAGATTTATGGTCAAGGAATTCAAGATCGCTTAAGACTTGCTTGGCCACTGATAGGTCTCTCTTGGTCTCTTATTTTGCTTAACGAGTTCCGTAGTGAGGTGTGGTTGCGCCGTTGCTCTGCCAACCCAGATAAATTTGAACATCATAAATCAATCCTTGCCGCTCAGTTAAAGCGGTCAAATAATATGCTTATGATGATTAATAAGCATTACAAAAACCCTCAATTAAATTGAATAGGAACTTCCATGGTGCTTGATGAGAGATCAAAAGTGATCAGACGTTTAATCATCAGAATGATTGAAGTCGAAAAGCGGGGTCATATCGGCCCGGCAATGTCCCTTGTGGAGATACTGCGAGTCTTATACGATTCCTTTCTAAAATTTCGGATCGATGAGCCATTTTGGAAGGAGCGGGATCGATTGATTCTCAGTAAGGGTCATGGTTGTATGGGGTTGTACGCTATCCTTGCTGATAAGGGTTTTTTCCCAAAAGATGAACTGGATACTTTTTGCAAATCTGACTCCCGTTTGGGAGGACACCCTGAGTGGCAGCATGTCCCTGGTGTTGAGGCATCCACAGGCGCACTAGGTCACGGATTACCTATAGGCGTAGGTATGGCGCTTGCTGCTAAAATTCGCAACCAGGATTACCGTGTTTTAGTCATTACAGGTGATGGAGAAATCAATGAGGGTTCGGTATGGGAATCGGCTATGTCAGCAGCCAAACATCAATTATCAAATCTGACCGTATTTGTGGACTATAATAAGCTCCAAGCTTACGGTCCTACTGCCGAAGTACTGGACTTGGAGCCACTTGCTGATAAATGGCGAAGTTTTGGTTTTCATGTCGTAGAGGTTGACGGGCACGATGTTAAAGCGCTTGAAAGAATAACAAGTTGCTTGCCTTTCGATTCAAAAAAGCCAACAGCAGTAATTTGCCACACCATCAAAGGGAAAGGTATTCATTTTGCAGAAGGCACCTCAGAATGGCATCATAAGTCCGGTATTTCAGTTGAAGAGATTACCTCCATGCACAACTGTTTAATCTAAAAGAGCGAGTATTTCGATGCGTAAAGTATGTTTGGATTTAGTTTACCAATTGGCAAAAGTAGATGACAGGATTATTTTTATCGGCTCTGATCTTGGTCCCGGTGTTCTTAACATCATGAAGAATGAAATGCCGGAGCGCTTTTTCATGGAAGGTATAAGTGAGCAGCATGTCATCGGAATGGCTGCTGGATTGTCGATGGAGGGTTTTATCCCTTATGTCAATACTATTGCCACTTTTATTACAAGGCGTTGTTATGAGCAGATAGCACTGGATCTCTGTCTGCACGATCTGCCGGTGCGACTCATCGGCAATGGGGGCGGCGTTGTTTATGCACCATTGGGCCCTACCCATCTTGCTGTTGAAGATATAGCGATTATGCGAGCATTGCCTAACATGACTATTGTTGCTCCTTGTGATGCGGATGAGATGCGGAGGTTTATGCTGAAAAGTCTCGATTGGCCTCATCCTGTCTATATCCGTCTTGCTAAGGGTGGCGATGAAGTCGTGAGTAGGGAAGAGAATGGATTTGAAATAGGCAAAGCCATCCTCCTGCGGCAACCTGGAAAAGGTTTGTTTGTCACCACCGGAGTCATGACCCAATTGGCACTGAAGGCAGCCGCTCAGCTTGAAACTGAAGGTATTCAATGTGGTGTGTTGCACATGCATACAGTCAAGCCGCTCGACATGGAAGCCCTGAATCATTGGCTGCCGAAAGTCGCAGGTGTGGTCACTGTCGAAGAGCATACCCGCATAGGGGGACTGGGCAGTGCTGTACTTGAACATTGTAGTGATGTAACTCCTGAGCATGCGGCAAAGATTGCTCGAATAGGATTTCCTGATAACTTTGCCGATAAATACGGTAGCCAAAATTCTCTTCTTGCTCATTGGGGTATTACTGTGGAGTCTCTTTGTGAGCTTATGCGTAAACAGCTTTAGAAAGTTTGAATACATACTATGTCAACATATTATAGTGCATTAAAATTTCTCCGTTTTACCGATCACCTGCAAGCCCTAACTCAGGGCAGAGTAGTCGCCCCCGTACATATAAGAGTAAAACCTACGAATCACTGTAATCATAAGTGTTGGTACTGTTGTTACCGCAGTAATGAGCTCGTATTGGGTGAGGAGATGCGAGAGCAGGACAGCATCCCTGCTGAAAAGATGTTTGAACTTGCTCATGAATTTGTTGAAATGGGGGTAAAGGCGGTTACTTTTTCGGGGGGGGGAGAGCCGCTTCTCTACAAACCATTACCTGAAGTAATCGATATTCTTGCCAACGGAGGCATTAGGATTGCAGCTTTAACAAATGGGTCCAATCTCAAAGGTAAAATTGCTGATGCCTTTGCAAAGCACGGTACTTGGATACGGGTTTCGATGGATGCCTGGGATGATAGCAGTTATGTGAAAAGTCGAGGAGCAAAACCAAAAGACTTTACTAACCTGATCCAGAATATTCGTGATTTTACCGCTCGCGATACCAACTGTGTTCTGGGGGTGAGTTTCATTGTGGGTCATGATAACCATCAGTATATCGAAGAAGTCTGTACTCTGCTAAAAGAGTGTGGTGTGAATCATGTCAAGATATCAGGTGCCGTCGTTAGCAACGATGCTGAAGGCAATAATACTTATCACAGCGCGATCAAGTCAGATGTTGCTGGCCAGATTGCCAAAGCGCAACGGCTTGTTGATAATAAATTCAACATTCTTAATCACTATCATGACCTCGAGGATCGATTTGAAAAACACTATCATACATGTGCGTTTCTGCATTTTTTAACGATAATTGGTGCGGATCAGCATGTATATACATGTCAGGACAAAGCCTATACGGAGTCTGGTAGAATGGGTTCAATTGTTCACAAATCCTTCAGGGAGTTCTGGTTCTCTCAAGAAAATCAACAGTTTCTTAAATCATTTGATCCCTCTCAGCAGTGCACGCATCACTGTGTCAGTCACTCTAAAAATCTTGCAATACACGAATATCTCTCTCTGGATCAGGAACATTCATTTTTTGTTTAAAGTATGGGGCAACTCAGGAATTTTGTAACACCGCTTCACCAGTCAACGCCGCGTAACTATCTGGATCGTATGATTGATGATAAAGTGACGTGCATGAAAGTCGCTAAAGAGTATTCTGCAGACTATTGGGATGGTGATCGACGTTACGGATATGGAGGCTATAAGTATATGCCGGGTCGCTGGAAGCCAGTCGCTGAAGCATTGATTGGTACGTACAACCTTGGGCCAGGCTCTAAGGTTCTTGATGTTGGTTGCGGCAAAGCCTTTTTGTTGCAGGAGATGTTGTTACTCGAACCTGAACTTCATGTAACAGGATTCGATATTTCAGAACACGGGATAAACTGTGCCGCTGATGAAGTACGAAATAAACTGTTTCTGAATCAGGCTCAATCCAGGTATCCATTTGCAGATAAAGAATTTGACCTCGTTATATCGCTGGGCACCTTGCATAACTTAAGAATATTTGATCTCAAGACGGCTCTCGCTGAGATTGATCGGGTTGGAAAGCTTGGCTACGTTATGCTCGAAAGTTATCGGAATGAACAGGAGTTGTACAACCTTCAGTGCTGGGCATTGACCTGTGAATCTTTTTTTGATCAGCAAGAGTGGATCTGGCTTTACAAATATTTCGGATATAGCGGAGACTATGAGTTTATCTATTTTGAATAAGTGCACAAATAGTGCGGCTAAGGCTATAATTTTTAGAGATGATGGCTGTGTCCTGATGCAGCAAAGAGATGAGTTACCCGGATTGCCATTTCCCGGGTATTGGACTTTTTTTGGTGGATTGATTGAGGAGGGAGAATCACCTGAGATAGCTCTCGAACGTGAACTGACAGAGGAGCTTGGTTGCGTTCCAGGCTGTATAATGCCATCACTGTTTGAATGGACATGGAACAGCGACTGGGCATCAACCCAAAATTATTATTTTCCTGTTCGTTATGACAATCTGTCTGAGCAGTTGACTCTTACCGAAGGCCAGGCGATGGGATGGTTTACGCCTGAAGAACTGGTTTCTATGCCGTTAACGTCAGATATATACCAGAATTTCTCTACAATTGCTTCATTTCTTGGTGGATATCGCGATAATCTGATAAATGCAATTGAAGATCGCCTTATCAGTATAAATAATCTTATAAAAAAAAATGAAAGGGTTTTTTATGTTCGCGAAAACCCGAGTGCAATATCAATGCAACAGATGTATTTGCTTAAGGAACTTGCAGCTCTGCGTGAAATACCTGTATTTCGCTGTTGCCTCCATACTGATGATCAATGCGACATTCATGAAATGCTTATGATGCATACTCAGCCTGTTCATATCGGCCCATTAAAGCAAAAAAAAACATCACTATCGTATCATATGATCGATGGTGTAGCAGATGTTTATCTATACAATAATTCAGGTGAGAAGAGAGGGATAACGAGAATTGACAGTAGGGATCATTTCAGTGCTCGAACCATACGTCTTAAGGCTTATGAGTTTCGATCGATGCAAACCTTGTCACCTCATGCAATTTTCATAGAAGTCGCTAGTGGCCCATTTAAAGATGACGACACTATCTGGTTCAATAAGTAAATACAAGTTATGACTACTTCAAATGTTTTTCGTGTTTTTCCTAATGATCCAATTCCTCCTTTTGTTGATCATGCTGACGGGCTTTATGTTTATACGAAAGATGGAAGAAAAATTCTTGATGCGAGTGGCGGGGGTACTTCATTTGCTATTCTTGGGTGGCATCATCCCGAAGTAAATGCAGCAATCGAGCGTCAACTTCAACGTTTTGGTCATTTGGATTACAAAATATGGTCAGATGAAAACACAGAGATGCTTGCTGAAATTCTTGTAAGCAGAGCTGGACATGGATTAAACAGAGTGTATTTCGCAGGAAATTCTGGGGCAGAGGCTTGCGAAGCTGCAATGAAGATGAGTTATCAGGTTCACTATGATTTGGGAAACAAGCACAAACGCTGGTTTATTTCTCGTGAGCAATCATATCACGGATCAACTTCAGATGCATTGGCACTTGGTGAACGACCGAATTTAGAGTTCTATCGCCCGATGCTTTCACCATATCGAGCCCATATTCCTATGCATCATCCATTATATTTGATGCGGAATAACGAAACATTGGATGAATATGCCCATCGTAGTGCAACAGAACTTGAAAATAAAATTTTGGAAATCGGGTCTGAAAATGTCTGTGCATTTATAGGCGAGACCATAATGGGTGGACTGGTTGGAGATGTGCCTCCTGCACCTAATTACTGGAAATATATACGTGCAGTTTGCGATCGATATAATGTTCATCTTATTCTTGATGAGGTTTATTGTGGCACAGGAACAACGGGTAAAATTTATTGCTGTGATTACGATCAGGTAAAGCCTGATTTTATTTTTATAGGAAAGACCCTTGCTGCAGGCTATGGAGCATTAAGTGCAGTCATAACGAGCAGTAAAATAGAAGATGTTATTAAATCAATACAAGGCAGACTTCAACATACCACGACGCATCAGGCACATTCACTTTCTGTAGCAGCAGCGCTTGCAGTGCAAAAAATAGTTCATAACGATGAGTTTTTGGCTCATGTGTTTACCTTGGGAAATTATATGCGCCAAACTCTGAAAGATGAGTTGGGGGGATTATCCATCTACAGGGATGTTAGAGGTCGTGGTCTGCGTTTCTCGTTTGAATATCTTGTTGATAACCCAAATGAATTTGGAATGCAGTTTGCTGATAGATTACTGAAAAAATACAACATTTTAATTAATGCTAAATGGCATCGTGTTTGTTTTACTCCTGGCCTGATCTTGACGAAGATGCAAGCAGATGAAGTATTGGTTGCCTGCATAAAAGAGATCAAAATCATGGCAGGAGCCAAAATATGATTGAATCATTACCGATCGTTGATATTGACAACCCAGAACTGCAAGCATATTGCAGGGATTTACGCGAAACTTTACCTGATAACGGCAGGATATTGCTTGTTCAAATTCCCCAGGTAATTCTTAGTTCATTTAATCGTGAGATTGCATTGAAGCGAGGTTATTATGCATATCCTCCGACGGGCTTACAATACCTCTACGAAGCAATAAAACACCGAGGACTTGATGTTCGCATTCTTGACCTGAATTATGCACTGCTTAAAAAAGTATTTGATGATCCGTGTTTTGTTCATAATGATTGGCCTCTTTTACTTGAAGACGAATTAGACTCTTTTGATCCTGGTATTGTGGGCGTATCATGCTTATTTGATTTAGCAATTGGTCCTATGATTGAGGTTCTTGAGCGAATCAGGAAACGAAACAGATCTGTGGTTATAGCCGGTGGGGTTATTGCAACATATGAATGGAAGGCATTATTGGCAAGAAATCTGGCGCATTTTGTTGTGAAAGGTGAGGGAGAAAATAAGTTAAATTACTTGTTAGATCACCTTACCCCAGTAAATAACAATACCAAACCTACCCCTGGGATATATTTTAATAATGGAGAAATCAAGGAAAGCAGAGGGATAAAAGATGTTGTTCATGTTCATGGAAATCTCAGGGATTCCTATAATCTGATATCTGTCGAAAAATATAGTCATTACGGAGGTCTGAATCCCTATTCCCGTCAAACAGAAGCGCTTGGGTACTCTTTTGCAGCAATCCAGTTTTCACGGGGTTGCAGAGGGAGTTGCACTTTTTGTTCTGTTCGTGATTTTATGGGAAAAGGAGTTCGCGCACGGTCTGTTGATGATGTATTTGGTGAAATGGCATTTCTATATGAGGAGAAAGGAGTTCGCCATTTTGAATGGCTTGACGATGATCTATTATTTAATCTTGATGGTTTTAAGGAACTATTACGTAGGATAATCAATAAAGGCTGGAAGATTTACTGGTCAGCAAATAATGGGTTGGTGGCAAAATCCATTGATGATGAACTTATGGATCTGATCCAGCAATCTGGATGCATCGGGTTTAAGGTTGGTATTGAAACAGGTAATGAAGCGATGCTGAAGCAGGTTAAAAAACCTGGGACACATAAACAATTTCTTGAATTATCCAGGTTATTGAGGTCATATCCGGGTCCCTTTGTCGGAGGGAATTTTATCATAGGGTTGCCAAACGAAACTTTTGGCCAGATGATGGACTCATTTCGCTTTGCTCTTGAGGTTGATCTTGACTGGTCAGCGTTTACACTTTGTGCAGTTATCCGTGGAGCTTCAGCATTTTCTGATTCCGGAGAGTATTTTGATCATCAGATGAAGACGGATGGAGCAAATGTTGTTAATTTTATCCCAACAAGGGAATCAACTAATGGCGTGCTCAAAGAAAGCTCAAAGGTGAAAAAAAATACCGGAGTATTTCTGATTGCTGCTGACGAAGTCCCAACTGCCGAGCAAGCAAAGGAAATCTGGTTTGCATTCAATATTATCGTGAACTATATCTGCAACAAAAATCTTCGTACGGATGGACATCCAGCAAAGTTTATATCCTGGGTAGAAAGTGCCAGGAGAGCATATCCCTCAAATCCTTACATGCTGCTGTTTTTAGCAATTGGTTATAAACTGCTTGGCAAAGATAAAGAGGCATCTCAGTTTCATTCTGACGCCTGTGCTAATGTTGATAGTGATTATTGGCAAGAGCGCTTTGCGGCTTTTTATTTAAATAATTTGTTGAATGAATTTCCGAAAGAAAGGGACGCTATTATAGACTCTTTAGGACAACTCAGAGCGAAATTATTTGCTCAACTGAATCAATGGCTTTCTCTGGAAAGAGGAGTCTATCCACCAATAAGTAATTAATGATTCTCCCGACTCCTATTAATTAAATGAAGTAATAAGGAAAAATGGATAAGAATAAAAATAATATCGGAATCTTTTCAGGCCCTATATGGGAAGGTACATATTACTCATTTCAAGATGTCCCTTGTACAGGAGATGCATTTGTTGAGGAAGATAAATGGATGGAAAGCTGCCAAAGACAAATACAAGATATTCAAGCATCAGGTTGCAGGTATCAAGAATATTTGCTCCCAGTGATTGGCGCGATGGTGGCAAATGAAAATGATAAAAATAACAAAAATAATTTGGTTGTCC
>Ga0209083_1002629_pt1 | contig 16580 bp, 18 predicted proteins | sample AM7aDNAmetaG_FD_184132 | JGI IMG/M metagenome (GOLD analysis project Ga0209083, IMG submission 184132) | Freshwater microbial communities from Finland to study Microbial Dark Matter (Phase II) - AM7a DNA metaG (SPAdes) (version 3) | ecosystem: Environmental > Aquatic > Freshwater > Lake ...
GGAGTGAGATGCAGAAAGAATTAAAAAATATTTTGAAAGATGGAATACTTGTTGCTCATAACGCGAAGTTTGATATTTCAATGTTAGATGTTGAAGGTGTAAAAACTCCCAAATTTATTTGTACTTTGAGAGTTGCAAGATATTTGGACAAAGAGAATAAAATTCCAGAATATAATTTACAATTTCTTAGATATTTTCTGGACCTTGATATGCCACCGCATACTCATGCGCACGACGCGGAAGATGATGTAAAAGTCCTACGAGCACTTTTTTTAAGACTATTCGATAAAATAAAAGTTGAAACAAAAGACGAAAAGGTGGCTATTGAAAAAATGGTTGAAATTTCGAAAACTCCCACAATATTTAATATGTTTTCTTTTGGAAAACACAAAGACGAAAAAATCTCTGATGTAATGAAAACAGATAAAAAATATTTAGAATGGCTCTTGAATGAAAAAATGAAAAATGAGGCGAGTGATGAAGATTGGATTTATACTTTGAAACACTATTTGGGGAAACTAATATAAAGTAAAAAACATTTGACAAAATATTTTTTTGTGTTATTCTATAAACGAAAGCACAAATAAAATCTAAATCCAAGGAGGATTTATGAAAATTAACATTATTGAAGATATTTTGAAGGAAATAGAATCTACTTCTTCGCAGGAGACACAGCTATACAGAGAGGACAAGAAATACCTCGAAGAGTATGCCGGAGTCGTCACAAAAGAGAATACAAAGAAAATCTATAATTATTCTCTTGAACTTGAAGGAAAATTGTTGAATTTAATAAGCAAAGCACTAGTAATCGCTTTGGATAGGAATTCACAATTTTTTATTAAGAAATTGCAACAAATCGCTGCCGAGCTGGGGTGTGTCTTAGCACACAAAAGAATTGTCGAAGTTCTTTTATCAGAATCATTAAAAGAAGAGCTCCGCATTTCTTGCTATTCAGTAACACACTGCAATTTTGTAAGAATCATAAAGGGGTGGAATATAGTTAAGCCAAATTGTTCCGCCTGCATAACAAAAAGGATGTCAAAGGTATTAAATGAAGATATTGATTTAAGAATATTTGGGTCAATATCAAATAATTAGTTTGAAGAGCCGGTGGACCCCACCGGCTCTTTTTTCTTTATTATTTAATAACTAAATAATCTTTCAATTATTTTTCAAAGTATTCTTTTCTAGGCTCCATCAATGTAGAAAAAGAATGTGAGATTGGTTTTGCCTCCGGCGCATATTCATAATGTCCCCTTATTTCTCCATCATTAAAAAGTCTTATATGATATTGGTATTTTAAAGAATCTAGTTTTCTCATTGCTAGAATTTCTCCAGGGTCTCTATACGCAAGCACATTAAATTCAAAACCTTGTTCCAAAAGAAATTTTTTAAAACTTTCTAAATTATAGTTTTGAGAAAGATGTCCTAAAAGAAAAGCTTGACGAGAATTATGTATTTTTACTAATTCAAGAAATCGGACTACTGGTGGCCAAATGCGATACATTATTTTCCAAATAATTTTTTTTGAATAGTATTCAGACATAACATGTATAAAAAATTATTTGTCTAAAAACTCATTAATTAAATCAGTAATTCTTTTACCTTTATATTCGCCGTTTTCAATAACATCGTTGATACAGAAATTATCATGACCAAATTTATCGATTGAAATATTTTTTACTTCATTTCCTTTTAGTACACTTCCACCGTGAACTGGTGCAAAAACTTTTATTGCAATTTTGGCCAATAAATCAAATGGAGAATAAATATTAAGAAATTTTGTTGTCGTTTTATTTATAGTATTGTTGGTATTTACCGAGCATATTAAAATAACCTTATTTATTTTTCCATCTTTATAATCATTAACAGTATTAATTACAATTTCTCCACCCAAACTAAAACCCATCAGATTAACAATGTAACCTTCCTCCAGGTGTTTAAAAATTTGCATTTTCAACATCACTTTAGCAAGCCATAGTGACCATGGTGCTAGTCCTTGATCCCAATCAAGCAGTACAATTTTTCTATCATCTTTTTTTAAATAGGGCTCCCAATCTTTAATGTAATTTTTATAAACAGGATTTTTTATATTGACCAATCTATAAAAAAATAATACAAATTTTTGAAAAAATAATATTTTTGATTGTATATATTTTGCTCCAGGAACAACAATAATTATTTCTTTTTGCGACATATCAAAATATTAGCATATATTTATTTATAATTACATACAATTTCTTTCATTTTATCAATAAATGATGTAATCTAGACAACTATGTCAGCACAAGAATCACATGGGGACCCCAGTACCATAACTTTTCTGAAGGGAAAAGTTAACTACGGGGCGAGAAGTGGTAATATAGTATTTTAAAATGTCAAAAAACCAAAGAAATAATAATACAGAAAGTGTGTCTGCTGGAGAAATAATACTAAAATTCGAAGATGTTTCTTTCGAATTCGGGCACAATAAACCTATTTTACATGAGGTTGATTTCACTCTACGTAAGGGTGCAAAGGTGACTCTAATGGGTCAAAATGGCTCAGGAAAGAGTACTATTTTCAACCTGATAACAAGTCACCATAAGCCAGAATCAGGCAAAATACACATACAAAACAAGCTTACAATTGCAACCGCCAAACAGGTTATTCCAAGAGCTGATTTGCACTTGGCCGTGAAAGAATTTTTTGAAAAATGTTTTAAAAACAAGGTTTATGATATTGAACCAAAAATAGAAGAAATACTTGAAGTCGTAAATTTGAAAGCACCGCTCGATAGAGCAGTTAAAACTTTTTCTGGTGGGCAACAAGCAAGACTTCTTTTGGCCTCGGCACTTATTCAAGATCCAGATTTATTACTTTTAGATGAGCCAACAAATAATTTAGATAAAGAAGGAATTGCTCACCTAACAAAATTTTTAGTTGCTTATCAAAAATCTTGCATTGTTATTTCTCACGATGCTGAATTTTTGAATGCCTTTACTCACGGAGTTTTGTATTTAGATATTTATACGAAAAAAGTTGAACAATATGTTGGAGATTATTTTGATGTGAGAGATCAGATTACTGCGAGAATTGAAAAAGAGAACATGAAAAATGCTCAGCTTGCAAAAGAAATTCAAGAAAATAAAGACAAAGCAAATTTTTTTGCTATGAAAGGAGGTCAGATGAGGCTTGTAGCAAAAAGAATGAGAGAAAAAGCTGAAGAATTGGAAGAAGAAAAAGTTGATGTCAGAAGGGAAGATAAAACAATTCGTCAATTTGATATTCCAGCTCAAGAGCATTTGGTTGGAGAAATTATTCATATTTCAGAATTTTTTATTTTCAAAAATCATAAAAAGGTTGCTAGGAAAACAAATATTTCAATAAAGAAAAAACAGCACTTACTTATGGTTGGTCCAAACGGAATTGGAAAAAGTACTTTGCTTGAAGCCATTGCTTCAGGCACAGCAGTTGGAAGTAAAATTGCGCCAGGTGTAAAAGTAGGATATTACAGACAAGATTTTTCTACATTAAATTTTGAAGATACAGTTTTTGATTCCTTGATGTCGGTGATGGATAAACACATTGAACAAGAAATGCGAAATGTTGCTGCAGGTTTTTTGATAACAGGGGATATGGTATTTACAAAAATCGGAAGTCTTTCGGAAGGACAAAAAGGGCTTGTCGCTTTGGCTAGACTTGTTTTGCAAAAGCCTGGTCTTCTAATTCTTGATGAACCCACAAACCATATGAATTTTCGACATTTACCAGTGATAGCAAAAGCATTAAGTGAATATGAAGGTGCGATGATACTTGTAAGCCACGTACCAGAATTTGTAAAACAAATCAAAATTACAGAAGTGTTTAACTTGGAGAAATAAATTAATAAATGATAGAATGATTATATGGAAAACAATAAAACAAATAAAATAGATTCAATTGTCGATTTTTTGTTTGAGGCTGGAACGCTCGCAAAAACCCCAAGGAGTTGGTCTTTCTTTTTGGGTAGTGGGGAACAAAGTATTGCTGAACATATGAATCGTACAACATATATCGGTTTTGCTCTTGTACAGATGGCAGGCGATGTCGATATATCAAAAGTTTTACAAATGTGTATGTTCCACGATTTTGCAGAAGCGAGAACTTCAGATTTAAATTATGTACATCAAAAATATGTAAAATCTGATGAACACAAAGCTTTGTCAGACCTCATCTCAAAGGTGCCTTTTGGAGATAAAATTAAAGTGATTATGGAAGAATATGAAGAAAGAAAAAGTAAAGAATCTCTTCTTGCTAAGGACGCGGATATTTTAGAATTCTTATTATCTTTGAAAGAACAAGTAGATATTGGCAATGAACGAGCACGAACGTGGATACCTAGTGCTGTGAAAAGATTAAAAACAGAAGAAGGAAAAATATTGGCTGAAAAAATAATTAAAACTGATTCTGATAATTGGTGGTTTGGTGACAAAGAGGATATTTGGTGGGTAACAAGAAATAAAAAATAATTCACCCGTTAAAGTTTTTGTCAATGTTTGTTAAAAATTAGTTAAATAAAAATGATTATGATTTTAGATAAAGTTAATTTAATACAGTTGATTGCTATGTCGAAACAAACAATTTTTATTGGCAAAAATTTTTCTCTGATAAATGGCAATATTTAAAATTTTTTTAGCGATAATTGGTCTTGCAATGTCTTTTGGTTATTATCCACAAATATATAAAATGTGGAAAAATAAATCATCAGAAAATATTTCACTTCCAACTTATGCAATTTTTTCTTTAGGGACACTTACATATTTAATATATGGAATATTAACCAAAGATATAAGTTTAATTATAAGTTTTGTTTTGGGTGTTTTTGGCTCGTGGACAGTTATGATTATGATACTAGCTTATAGGAAAAAACAATAAAGGACTATTCACGATGATTTTGTGAATAGTCCTTTTGGCCTTAAAGACCGTGATAGGTGCATACGATAGCCGCTTCTATTGCCGACCGAATGTTTTTACTTCCGACCAATGCTTTGAATTTTTTTGAGTTATAGCCCAGTCTCTCAATTCTTTCTACTGCCCTATTTTTTGCCTCCTCCATAATCTTATCCAATTCTTTTTTCTGTTTCAGTGGGACTCTTTTCATAATTCCTCCTTTTGCTCAAGATAAAATATCTAAAAAATCTCTCCTACTCCTTTATAGCAGATATTTTTAGTATTGTTAAGTATTTCAAACACCCTTGACAAAAAATAGTTTATTTGCTATTATCAATGAGTAAATAAATCTCATTGAGATTCATCTCACCGATTAAGCGTAAGGATACAATGTCGCAAAATCTGTGCGACATTTTTACATTTAATAATGCCTATTTATAGGCCTAATATAAACGGTATTTTACCGTTTTAAAATAATATATGATGCGTATAGTAAAAAGAAAGATGCCGGCTTTCGATAGGTTTGATAATAAAAAATCTAGAAAGTTCTCATCCCATAATAGTGACAATAGAGCGAGTGTTAAAACTCATTCTGATAGTAATAAATCTGAGGCAAAATCTCATGTAAATTTTAGTAATGTTAGTTCAACAACAAGACCTACCAGCGCAGGCCAGCCGGTATATTCTAATAGCTCGTTTTCTAGAGGACAAAGTTCTTCAAGAAAACAATTTCTAGGTGCAAGAAGATCAACATTTTCTGGCGGAAGCCGTTTTGGTGGAAGGGGAAGAGGAGGTTTTTCAAATTCACGCGGAAGAAGAAATGCTGGCTCAGATATTCACTTTTCAAAATTTATAAATAAAGCTGTTATTACAGAAGAAATTTCAAAATTTGTTCCGGAACATCTTTTTAAAGATTTTAATATTGATGACAGAATAAAAGCAAATATTTTTGCAAAAGGTTATAACGAACCTACTCCGATTCAAGATAAAATAATTCCTCATATTTTGAGAGGAGAAGATGTTGTAGGGATAGCAAACACTGGGACTGGAAAAACGGCGGCGTTTCTTATTCCTCTGATAAACAAAGTTCTTTTAAACCCAAAAGAAGAAATTCTTATAGTAGTTCCAACAAGAGAACTCGCTCAGCAAATAGATGAAGAACTTAAAGAATTTACAAAAGGAATGAAAATATTTTCTGTCTGTTGTGTGGGAGGTGCACCAATTGGAAGACAAATTTCAATGCTTAGATATTGGAATAATTTTATAATAGGTACGCCGGGAAGATTGAAAGATTTGGTAAATAGAAAAGCCTTAAATCTCAAACCATTTTCTACGATAGTCCTTGATGAAGCTGATAGAATGCTTGATATGGGATTTATTGCGGATATGAAACTTATAATGTCTCAGATGTCTCTCAAAAGACATACGTTATTTTTTTCAGCCACAGTATCTCATGAGGTTGAACAATTAATTAAAGCTTTTTTGAAAAATCCTGTAACAATATCTGTAAAAACTGGAGATACTTGTAAAAGTGTTGACCAAGACGTTGTCAGAATGAACGGAAAAGAAAAAATAGATGTTTTGCATGAACTTTTGAATAATCCAGAACTAAGCAAAGTGCTTATTTTTGGAAGAACAAAACACGGTGTGGAAAGACTTTCTAGAACTTTAGAACAGAGAGGTTTTAAAGCTGATTCTATTCATGGTGACAAAAATCAATCAGCAAGACAAAGAGCTTTAGGAAAATTCAAAGATGACCATATTCAAATTCTCGTTGCAACAGACGTGGCTGCAAGAGGACTTGATATTCCAGATGTAACACACGTTATTAACTATGATATTCCTGCTACTTATGACGATTATGTTCATAGGATAGGAAGAACAGGACGTGCAAACAAGAAAGGGAAAGCTTTAACGTTTATTGGATAAATCCTCGCTCATGTATGCGTTTTTAAAATGCATATTTTCATTCATAAGTGATAATACAAAAGAGCGGGTTCGCGAAGCGAACCCGCTCTTTTGTATTTAATTTTATATTTAAAATCATGTTATAATTATTTAATAAAAATTATGAAGAAATATTATAATATAATTAATTTTGATAATATATTACTTATCTGCTTATTAGTAATTTTACCAATAACATATTGGAATATTTTTCCTTTACAAAAATATTTTTTAATTATTATAGCTGTTTTAGCTACTTTGCCTGTTGTTTTTAGCGCATATAAATCAATTTTAAATAAAAAATTGTCTGTCGATCTGCTTGCGAGTATTGCTTTAGTTTTTTCACTATTAAGCCATGAATGGCTATCTGCAATTTTTATTAACTTAATGTTAACTTCTGCGCGAATATTTATGACTTATAATGCTTCTCGTGCAAGGAAAAATATTGAAAGTTTACTTAAACTTAAACCTAAAACAGTCAAAGTTAAAGAAGAAGATGGAAAAATCATAGAATTAGACCCTAAACAAGTAAAAATCGGCGATGTCGTGGTTGTTGATTTAGGAGAAAGAATTCCAGTAGATGGTAAAATTATTTCTGGTGAAGCTACAATAGATGAATCTTCTCTTACTGGAGAATCTATGCCTGTATCAAAAATTAAAAATGATAAAGTTTATAGTTCAACCTTAATCATGTCTGGAAATTTGTTGGTAGAGACAGAAAAAATAGGAGCTGAAACAACTCTTGAAAAAATTATTAAACTTGTTGAACAGGCGCAAATAGACAAACCAGACATTCACACCTCCGCAGAAAGATTTACTTCTTGGTATTTGATTATAGTTTTTATTGCTTCATTTATTGCATATTTTGTTACTAGAGATTTACTTTTTGTTTTAGCAATATTACTTGTTGTTTGTGCCGATGATGTCGCTGTGGCTGTGCCTTTGACTTTTTTAACTGCAATAAGTTATTGTGCAAAAAATGGAATTATTATTAAGGGCGGAAGTTATCTTGAAGCACTTCGCGATGTAAAAGTTATTTTTGTTGATAAGACAGGAACTCTTACAAAAGGTAAGCTCAAAGTTGAAAAATTTGTCTGTGATGGTGATATTTGTAACGATGAAGATAAGAAAAAGATATTAAATTATTCAGGAATATTGGCGATTCTTTCAGATCACCCGATATCAAAGGCTATTGTAAATTATATAGAAACAGATGAGGAAGAAGATATTGGAACGATTACACCAGATTACTTTGCAGAACATAGTGGTAAAGGTATCTCAGCAGTTTTTAAAGGAGAGAAACTCATCCTTGGTAATATGTCATTTATAGAAGAGAACGGTATAAAAATAAATGATCAAATGAATAAAAAACTTTTAGCGACAGAAAACGATGGTTATAATACAACTCTAATATCTTTAAACAATGAGTTGAAAGGTTTTTTTGTAATTGCTGATGAGGTAAAAATAGATATAAAAGATGATATAGCGGAATTAAAAAAACTTGGCGTTGAAAGGATTATTATGCTTACAGGCGACAACGAAAAGGTTGCGAAAAGAATTTCTGATGCCGTTGGTGTTACTGAATTTCATGCCAATTTACTGCCAGCTGAAAAATTTGATTTTATAAAGAAAACCCAAAGTAAAAATTATAAAACCATAATGGTGGGGGATGGTATTAATGATGCTGCATCTTTGAATTTGGCTGATGTAGGTATTGCAATGGGTGCTGTGGGTTATGATGTTGCTATTGAATCTGCAGATGTGATTTTGATGAAAGATGATTTTTCAAAAATACCAGATTTGATTCGTCTTTCAAAATATGTTATGAAAATTGCTAACCAAGATTTTGTTATTTGGGGTATGACAAATACAGTTGGTTTGGCCCTTGTACTGTTTAGTATTTTAAAACCAACTGGGGCTTCTGCATATAATTTTTTAACAGACTTTTTGCCACTTATAAATTCTACCAGAATTTTTAGTTTATATATGAAGCAGAAAGTGTAAAATATGAATGTTGAAGAATTAAAAAATGATTTAAAATTTTTAGCTAATTTTGAACACGCAAATAATTTACAGTGGTTTTTTAAGACTGGAAAAGGTCAATATGGAGAAGGAGACGTGTTTATCGGTGTTAAAGTTCCACAAATCAGAAAAGTGGCTAAAAGATATATAAACTTATCTCTTTTAGAAATCAAAAAATTATTATATTCAAGAATTCACGAAGAAAGACTCTGTGGATTTCTTATTATGGTTGATAAGTTTACAAAAAGTAGTGACACGGAAAAAAAGAAAATATTTGATTTTTATATAAAAAATGCAAGACGTGCGAATAATTGGGATCTTGTGGATTTATCTTGTCATAAAATAGTTGGGGAATATCTACTCAAACGAGACAAAAAAATACTCTATAAGTTTGCAGTTTCAAAAAATCTTTGGCAAAGGAGAATTTCTGTTATTTCAACCTTTTATTTTATAAAAAATAAAAAATACAAAGATAGTTTTAAACTTGCAAAAATTTTAATGGATGATAAACACGATTTAATACATAAAGCAGTTGGGTGGATGTTGAGAGAAGTTGGAAATAGAAATTTATTTGAAGAGGAAAAATTTCTCAAAAAATATTACAAAAAAATGCCACGGACAATGCTTCGCTACGCTATAGAAAAATTTGAGGAAAATAAGAGAATAGCTTATCTTAAAAATAAAATTTAAATAGAAAAGTGCGCTTGCCATCTCTGACTAAGCGCACCCTGTTTCATATAATTTTTTTTACCTCCCTCAGGCTTTTTTCTATAGCCTTTTTTACTTCTCCAAAAACTTTTTCTTTTGTTCCTGCTGTTTTGTCAAGAATTGGTTTTGACATCTTGACAAAATTTTCGATGTTGAAATCATTACCAGCTTCGATGACCCCCAACACCAAAAGTGGCGACAGGCTTTGGCAAGCTTGTTTAACAGAAACTTTTGTCATATTATCACCCCCTCTGACAGTGATAATAAATAAATATACTAGTTTTGTCAAGCACTCTTTTTACAAGATAATTACTATGAAACATTAGCAGACAAATTATTATTTTCGATTGTAAATACGATGGTTTTTCCAGAAACAGCATCTCCTTTAAGTATGAGATTTGCGACCGTGCCTTCAATAGAATCTTGAATAAGTCTATTCATTGGTCTTGCTCCAAAAGCTTTATTTGAGCCATTTTTTACAACATAATCTATCAAAGAATCAGAAATCTCTAGAGTCAAACCTTTTTCTGTCATTCTACTTGAAACTTTTGAAAGCATTATTTTTGCAATTTGTTTTAGGTCAGCATTTTCAAGCGGTCTGTAAATAATTGTCGCATCAAAACGGTTTATAAGCTCTGGTTTGAATAATCCTTTATCAACTATTTCTGCAATAATTTTGTCTTGTGCATCTTTTGGATTTTTACCATCACTTACCATTTTAAAAATTGTTTCAGCGCCCGCGTTTGAAGTGGCGATAAAAATAATATTTTTTGTACTAACTTTTTCTCCAGACATATCAGAGAAAAATCCTTCATCAAGTATTTGTAAGAAAAGATTTAAAACATCTTTATTAGTTTTTTCAAATTCATCAAGTAGTACAACACCATATTGTTTTTCTCGAATCATACTAGAAAATATACCTGGTTTGCCTGTGGTAAATGAACCAATGAGTTTTTCCATTGCATCATCTGTTTGATATTCTGACATATCAAGACGCATCATGTCATCTTCACTTCCAAAAAACACGAAAGCGAGAGCTTTTGCTGTTTCTGTTTTTCCTACACCGGTGGGACCAAGAAAAAGAAAAGAACCAATAGGTTTGTTTGGATTTCTCACACCCGTCCTCGCTCTTCTTAGTGCGTTGCTTACTGCAACAATTGCATCTTTTTGACCTATTACTCTTTTGCCTATTAAGTTTTCTAAATCAGTAAGTTTTTCTTTTTCTTTTGGAGAAATGTTGCCACTTGTTGGAATGTTTGTTTTTTGTTCTATATATTCCAAAACTTCGTTTTTGCCGATTATTTTATAACCATTTCTTTTTGCCCACGGAGATATCTCGTTTAATAATTTCATTGCCATGTTAGATGAAACACCGTTTGAAAAATAATAACTGGCGCTACTTGTGAATTCCTGAATGGCCTGATATGTGAAAAATATTTTGTATAATTTTTCTGATTCAAGAGCAGCAGAATAAATGATTTTAGTTATTTCATCTGAGTTTAATGACCTTACTAAAACTGTTTCAAAATTATTCATTAAAACTTTGTTATTTTCAAAAGTTTGGTGAAAATCTGATGAATTTACCATTGCAACTACCTGTATTGATGTACTTTCCAAAAATGGATTTATAAGATTAATAAAATCACAACCTAAACTTTCTGCGTGTTTATAGAGTTCAGTAAAATTGGCTATGACAAGAATAATATTTCCAGCTCTTACTACTTCATTAAAAATCTTTGTGATTTGATTTTCTAAGGTGTTTTTATCTTTGCACGCGGTAATTATAAAATTAGCTATTAGTAATATTGGTTTTTTGTTTTGTAATGCCAAAGCAACGCTTTTGTTTTTAATACTTCTACACATATCCCAAATAACCTGCATTTTTTCTTGTCCCGGCTCACCAACAAGTATTGCGTTTGAACCTGAAGATTTAGATAAGGCATTCTCAATTTGTCCCATTTCTGCGTCTCTGCTTGAAAAAGACATTGCCTCAGAATTTACTTCTTGATCAGACATAAGATTTCTACCATATTTATCTAGGAGAAAAGTTTGTCCAAAAGACCAATCGCCAGCAATGCTTTTTATTTTTGCTAGGGCCTCAGGTCTCCACCACTGCGTGTTATATTCTTTTGTTTCTATTTCATATACAACCCAATCTATAGCACCAAATAATTCCTTGTCGGTGATACCTTTGTCGTTTAAAAATTTAATGAATTCTTTTTTTGTAGAATAAAGGTATTTTGCTATATCTTTTATTTTTAATATCTCATCTTCAGGTACGGGAACTTCTTCATTAATAATGATTTTCTGAGAATTACAAAAAACTTTAGCATCATTTGGATTGATACCTAATCTCAAAAACACCAACTTTCCAATTTTTGAATTAATAAATCCATGCAAAATATCTGTTTTTCTACCAGCATATAGAATTCTTCCTGCAGAAAAAGTATACAACTCATCTTTGGTATATATATTTTTTGTTATTTTTTCAAAATAATATGAAGAAGAAAAATAAAAATTTGCTAATTGTGAATAAATAAATACCCCAACATTAAATAGAATAATTCCGATGGTTCTATTTATAAGATTATAAGAGTATACAAAATTTTTAAGCCCAATAAATCTTACAGAGTTTTTTGTAAAATAAAAGAAAAGTAAAACAAAAACCAAAACCATTATTATAATTTTAGAAATTTTAGCCAAACTAGTTCTAAAATCTTCAGAAACTAAAGATTCTGTAGCGAGTACATTGTATATGGAACTTTGTTTTAAATAATCTCGTATGTTCATGTTTGTTTTTTGAATTTAAGAAAATATTAATAATATAATGCCAAATATTATTAATGCTGCTATTATCAGAGGTAGTGCAAGCCATATTATAAGAGTAAGAGGAAGAAGTGTTATATAAATAGCGCAACAAATAAGACCAAAAAGTATCACTATTGACCTTAAAATAATTCCTACGACTCTCATAATTGAGTTTGAGACAAAAGTAAAAAAATATATTTTTATATTAAATCTTTTTGGATAGCTATCGGCGAGCCTTTTCCAAGGAGTAAAAAAGTTGCCAACAAGATTTTTAATAGAAAAGTAATTAAATAGAAAAACTAAAATATTTTTCCAAAAAGAAAAAACAGTTGAAAGAGCGGTGATGTAGTGCCATTTTAAATATCCTAAAAAAGTTGTCAGATATTTCATGTTTGACCGAGAAAATTTTTGCTGATAAAAATGTGTTGATGTTAAATGATTAATAAGTATTGTTTAGATTTATCTTTATAAAAGATTCATCCATTAGCTTTTCATTTTCAACACATCGGCAAAAACTTTAACAAGTTAATTATAACACCCCAGCGATGTTTTTTATAGTGTCTTTTGTGTTTATATTGTATAATATTCGCGTATGATATTTACTTCTAAAAAACGTACAAGTATATTATTACTATCTCTAGTTTTTTTATTTTCAGTATTGTTTTCTAACGTAGCCAAGGCATCAACCATTACTGATGGTATTTTTAATGTGTTTAATTTTATAAACACAAGAATTATAGGTCAAATAAAAAATGATTTTTGTAGGCAATATATTTTAGCCCTTTCAACTGGTGAATGGAAGGATGGGGAATTGAGGGCTAATCTTGGAAAACGATTCTGTGCATCTTACAGTGTTCCAACTGATTCTACTAGTAAAATAGCTGAAACAAATTTACAGCCTTTAAACAGTAATATTAGTGTATCAAACACAAATAATCTTGTTCCGTCTTCTATTAATAATTCTAGTTCAGATGTTTATGCTCCAATTGTAAGTACAAACGGTGGAGATTTAGATGCAAACCAAATAATTTCTTTAACAAATGCAGAAAGAAAAAATAATGGCTCAAAATTAGTTGATTTACAGTATAATGATATATTAAAAAATATTGCAATCATAAGAGTAAAAGATATGTTTGCAAACCAATATTTTGAGCACAATTCTCCAATAACCGGTGATAATGCGTCTAAAGAGGCTGAAAAAAATGGTTACCAATATATTACAATCGGAGAAAATATTGCCCTTGGAAATTTTGGTGATTCCAAAGGACTTGTAACTGCTTGGATGAACAGTCCAGGTCACAGAGCTAATATTTTGAATAAAAATTATACAGAGATAGGTGTTTATGCAGAAAAAGGTATATATCAAAATCAAAGTGTCTGGATAGCTACGCAGATTTTTGGTAAACCAATTTCAGGATGTGCAGAACCAAACAAAACAATAAAAGATAAAGTAAGTAGTTATAAGTTTTCGGCAGATAGTATATTGGCGAATATCAAAAACATAGACGCAGAATTAAAAACACTTAGTGCAACAGATACTCAAACATACAATTCAAAAGTCGCAGAAAGAAACACCTTAGTAGGACTTTACAATAATCTAGCTTCAGAAATAAAAACGTCAGTTGCTGAATATAATACTGGAGTGTCTGTTTATAATGCTTGTATAAAAACCCAGTAAAGAATTTTGGAAGAATGATGTAAGATACAAATAACACATGTTAAAATATTATTTATTAGATCATTATTTGATTAATGTGAAAATTCACACAAGGCAAGCAATATGACTTTAACTCCACACGCGATTGTTGGTGCTGCAATTGCTAATTTAATCCCAAATGAGCCAGTTTTGTGTTTTGCTTTGGCATTTACAAGTCATTATGTTTTAGATTTGGTACCACACAAGGATTATGATATTAACAGTTTTATGAATAAGGAAACTACTACTGTAATCTCAATATTTAAAAGCACTGATGCTGCATTTAAATTTCTGTTAATCATATTCGAAGCTATTCTGGCAATTTTTTTATGTTTTTTATTATTTGTTAGGGATGAAAGAAGTGCTATCGCTACATTATTGGGTATTGTTGGCGCATGGTTACCAGATTTTTTTCAATTAATTTATTACAAATTTAAAAAACAACCGTTTATTTTTTTTCAAAAACTTCACGATAAAGTTAGCCATGATATTAAAAACAAAAAATATTTTTTATTGGGTATATTAACACAAATACTAGTTCCAGTTTGTGTACTATTTATTTATTTTCTTTATAAGAAATAATTATTTCATATAATTATCTTACAATTGATATTTACCGTTTTTAATGTTACTTTTTATCATAGAAGCATAATGTCACTGGGAGGTGATAAAAATGATAACAACAATTTTTGTAATTGCTTTGCTTATATCAGTAATAAAAAGTCGTATTGATAGGGTAGAAGCAAGAATTTATTGTATTTATAGAATTTGGAGAAGTGAAAAAAACTCTATTTTAAATAATAAATTTTTCAAAAAAGAATTACTTTTTTTAAAAAGAAAAATAAAAGATAATAGTCTAAAACACAGAATACAAAGGAAAAAAAGATTGTCATTTTTATGGCGTCACACCCCAAACTCTGAGAAGGGAATATTTTTGATACACTTAAAAGCTATGAAAAAATAAAAAGGGTTTTTGCGAAAGCACGAACCCTTTTATTTTATAAAGATAAAGATTTTAAAAACTCTTTTAATTCTTCTCCTTCAATTTTCCTATACATGTTTGATTTTAATTGTCCTAATTTTATATTCATAACCCGGACTCTTTTAAGGGAATCTATCGGTAAAGTAAGTGCATCACACATTCTTCTAATTTGGTGTTTTTGTCCTTCAGATAGTGTAATAGAAAAATTTTTTTCATCGATACTTTTTGTTTTACATGGTGCAGTAGATATACCTTCTAGATCCATGCCTTTTTCCATCGTTTTCAATTTATAATCTTCATAAGGAACTCTAGTAGTAACAATATACTCTTTATCATGTTCGTTTTTTGGATTCAAAAGTCTATCCGTTATTCTTCCATCATTTGTAAGTATTATAAGACCCTCAGAATCTTTATCTAATCTGCCAATAGGGAACACACTTTTTAGGTTTATTGACGAAGCGATATCTTTCTCACCTCTTTGTGGAGAATGAGTAATAACACCCCTGGGTTTATAGTATGCATAATAAACAAAATTATTTTTTATCTTTTTTATAATTTCAACTTTATCTCCTTCATTTACTTTATCTCCCAAAACCGCTTTTCTACCATTTATTGTAATTTTTCCTGATGATATTATTTTATCTGCCTCTCTTCTAGTGGCAACACCCTGCATAGCTAAATATTTATTTATTCTGATTCCTTTAGAATTTTCATTAATCATAAATTCATATTAACTGTTATTTTTAAATAAAACAACATGCACTATATTTTATCTAAATTTATGCTAATATATTTAGATATAAATTATTATGCACGACACGCTTTTTATTGTTTCAGTTGAGCATTTTTCTTATCTAGCGATTTTCTTTTTCGCATTGTTTTCTGGTACTTTGATTCCTTTTCCTGAGGAAATGATACTCATTATTACTGGGTATATGATTAAATCGAATATGATTAGTACAATTCCCGCCGTGTTCATTATTATAATGGCCTTTGTTATAGGAGATAATATTGTTTATACACTCACACTCAAAAATAATAAATATGTTTCTAAATTAATTCACGAGGTTTTATCTTTAAAAATAATTTCAAAAAGAAAAGATTTTATTACCAAACATATTGGTGCAACGGTTTTTATTTGTAGATTCATTCCTTTTTTAAGATTCGTCGGCCCAGTTTATTCAGGACATACAAAAGTTAAACATCAAACTTTTATGACTTATAATACTTTGGCTACATTCATTTATGCTCCTTTTGTTATCTATGTCGGTTATTTCTTCAATGAGTCATATGCACCGATTGTAAGGGGTATTGGTAAAGTAAAACACATATTTTTTATTGTAATTTTGATTGTGGCTGGAATTTTTATAAGCAGAGCAATTGATACTTTTTTTAATAAAAAGGATTTAAAACAGAAAGATAAAGATGTGATATAATTTATTTAATATTAATTAATCAATAAATACTCGCCATGGAAGAAAAAAAACAAAAAATAATCTTACTACC
>Ga0209083_1002630_pt1 | contig 16575 bp, 15 predicted proteins | sample AM7aDNAmetaG_FD_184132 | JGI IMG/M metagenome (GOLD analysis project Ga0209083, IMG submission 184132) | Freshwater microbial communities from Finland to study Microbial Dark Matter (Phase II) - AM7a DNA metaG (SPAdes) (version 3) | ecosystem: Environmental > Aquatic > Freshwater > Lake ...
CCACCGGCAACATCTCCGGCGTCGAATTCGATACTACCCTCAAGAAAATCCGCGTCTTCACCTTCATCAATGGCACGCAAACCTGGGTCACCAATGCCCTCTCCGGCGGCAACCCCAGCAACTACCAGATTGACCTGGCCAACGATCGTGAAGTCCTCAATGTCACCCTGACCCCCAGCATCCCCACCGATGCCACTAACCCCTACGACATCACCTACAACACCCTCGGCGCCACCAAGAATACCGGCACCGTCAAATTCACCTACGGTCGCGGCACCCGAGTCCTGACCATCCTCTCCCTGGCCGATCCCACGTTGAACTAATCGAGGAGACTATGCGGATTACCGCCCGACATTCTGCCTTCACCCTCATTGAAGCCGTCGTCATGATGGTCATCGTCTCCCTCGTCGCCGTCGCGGTCGGCGTCGGCCTCCAGTCCACCGCCCGCATGCCCGAAGCCACCGACCGCTCTCTGGCTGTCTGGGCCGAGCTCAATAGCGAACTCGACAACTGGCACGCCGCCGCCTGGAGCGTCTCGCCCTGGCCCGGCGCGCTCCCCTACAACCCCACTCCCGATACCGTCACGATCAAAGTCGGCGGCCAAAACATCGTCTGCAGTCGCACCATCACCGTCCAAAACTGGGACCCCAACAACCTGACCAGCAATGCCAGCCCTCAGTCCGACTTTGCCCGCGTCCAGATCACCATCAACGGTCAAACCGGTTCCTTCTTCACCTGCAAACCGCTCTAAACGCCTTTGGAGATGTCATGCAACGCCCCGCGCCCCAATCCTCCGCCCCCTCGTTCCGGACCGCCCCGGCCCGCGCGCGGCACGCTTTCACCCTGCTGGAACTCATCATCGCGCTGCTCATCTTTACCATCATTTCGACTGCCGTCTGCGTCCTGACCGTCGGCGCCATGAACACCGACCGCTTCCTCCGCTCCGCCAATACCGCGCAGGCCGAAGCCGAAATCGCCATGCGCCGCATCGTTCATAACCTCCAGACCGCTCAGACCGGCTCCATTGCCATCGGCACCGGCACCACCATCCAGCTCATCACCCAGCCGGATTCCACCAGCGGCTACCCCTCCGGCGCCACCATCACCTATTCCGTCAACGCCTCAAAACAGCTCATCGAAAATGACCCCCGCCTCAATGGCAACAACGTCCTCGCCAACAACGTCTCCACCTTTACCATCGCCTACGTCACCGGTTTTGCCGACCTCTATCAGGTCGACCTCGTCATCAACAGCCAACCCATCACCGAACGCCACTTCAAAGTCTACAACCGCAATTAGCCATCCCACCCACACGAATCAATCCATCACGTGTAGCCGCGAGCCGCCAGGCGAGCACTCGCTCACTCAGTAGACGTCTGTTTCATATTCCATAGTATTGCTTCAGAGCCGTGCGGCTCTGCCGCCGGCCCAATCACCTCCTCGCCCATTGAACAGGCCCGCCGCCACCCCACCACTCCGCCCCAACCCCCTAACACTCCAGCGCTAACCACCGTAATTTAGCTACAAATGAACCGCTTCTCTTCCCACCCCTTTGTGTTCATTCGGCTTTGTTGAAACCCTCATAGAATACAGAAACTGACTGAGATTGGGCACTATCGAATCCGCGAAAATACGGGTATCTCAACGGAATTGGGCACCCTAAGAATCGCCCAAACACGAGGGTTTCAACAAAGCCTGTTCATTCGTGTTCATTTGTGGCTAATTTATCTTCGTCGTCCGCGCGAGAGTGCGGATTTCTCATTGCACCGAGGGATCGATATGTCGACGACCTCAACCCTACGGCGTTTTCGCGCCAAAATTCGTGTAGTACAGCGGCTGCGATATCGGCGTCGTCGCCGAGCGCGGATCGAACCACGGAATCCCGCCCACCGTGATCGACGTGCCGTTGCTGGAGTTGTCGGTGACGTTGCCGTTGACCACCACCAACCCGTTAATGGTCGAGTCCCGGTGCGTCCAGGTGGTCCCCACGTACAACCCGCCGTTGATCGTCAGCGTCCCGCCGGTTTGCGACACGCTTCCCTGCACCACGATATACGCCGGGAATCCATTCGATCCGTACGACGCGTTCTTGGTCAGCGTCAGGTTGCCGGTAATCAAGATCGTCCCGCCGGATTGACTCGTGTCGATGAGCGGATCCGTCACGTTCCCCGTGATGTAGTACAGATTCACATGGTTATCCAGATACCCGAACGAAAACGATTGATTCGAACCCCCGGTGTAGGTATTCACCGCTTCCGCCTGCATCGCCGCATAGTTGATCGTCGGCACATTGTTGGTCACCTTCGTCGGCGTGCTCGGCGTTCCCTGGATCGTGATGTAATGCGACGCGTCCGAGTACGTCCCGCCATAATTCACCACCCCCGTCACCTTCGAAGTCGCCACCCCAGACACGTTCCCCTTCACCTGCAGATCCCCGTTAATCGTTTCCTTGTTCATCGGCACATTCCCGCCTGCCGTCAGCGCCGGCGCCACCGGCGGCAGCGGCGTCGGTATCGAACAGACCACATCCGCCGCCCCGCTGGGCGCATAAGCATACGATGTGCCCTGCCGCGCCGTCGTCACCGTGATTTGTACCGAGTTGTCCGCCAGCGCCTTGATCTCCTGATCGCTCAGCGCCCGCGAGTACACACGCACATCGTTGATCGTGCCGTTGAAGTAGCGTGTGTTCGAGCCATTCCACGGCTCGCGCCCCATCCGGAAATTCCCCAGCGTGCTTCCCAGGGCATTCGCCGGCACGTTGTCCAGCTCGCGGTCGAGTATGCCGTTCACGTACGTCTTGATCGTGCTTTGTTCCTTGTTATACACCCCGGCCACGTGGTACCAGATCCCCATCGTCAGAATCGTTCCCCCGCTCACCGTGCGGTTGAGTGTCTCCGAGTTTTGCGAGTTGCGGACCTCGTATTCCACCTTCGTTCCGTAGATCGACATCTTGTATCCGCCCGCCACGCCGTCCTGGTTGCCGCCCACCTTCTGATCCTGGTCCGCCGAATTCATCTTGATCCATGCCGCCATCGTGTTGCTGGTGGTGATGTTCGTCGACGGCTTGTTGCCCGCGTCCACGTAGCCCGAAACCCCGTCGAATACCAGACCATTCGTAAACCGGCCCATCGTCGTCCAGCTCACTCCGCCGATCAGCGTCCCCGTATTCCCGTTGCCCGACGCGTCCACCGTCGTCGATCCCGACCCTTCTTTCATCGGCCACCACAAATTCGCCGCCGCCCCCGCATCCACGCAGGTCAACGCATACGTGTAGTTGTTGGACCCGATCGTAATCGTCGGCAACGTCCCCGGCGCCACCGCCTGCCGCCACGAGTTGTCGTGCTTGAATTTCCACACCGCCACCTGCGCTACCGATTCGGCCGCCACCTGCGCCTGATCCCGCTGCGTGCTCATCCCCGCGTTCTGCGCCTGCACCGCCCCCGCCCACGAAATCATCAACACCAGACCCGTCAGGATCACCGACACCAGCACCATCAGCGCCATCGCCGATCCCCGCTCATGCCGCCGCCGATAATGATGCGATTTGCGTTCCATTTTCAAACCTTCCGCTTCTCAGTGGCTGTTCTGACACATCATCATTTCATCGCCCAAAACCCCACCCGACTTAACCCCCATCCCCACCTCCCCGCGCAAGAAAAATGGCCCGCCACCCGGCGAGCCCTTCATACGGAGTCGGAATGCACTTAATGCACGCGCGGCCCCCTTTCTTTCATCGTTCATCGTTCTACGTTCATCATTTTCCCCCCGCCAGCGCATGAATTACGTAAAAAGCGAATCACGCCACCTCCGCCATCTCCGCAATCGTCAGCCACTTTCCCAACTGCTCCGGCGTATGCCGGCTGACAAACTGCCGGAACGTTTCTTCCGCATCCACCCGGTTCGCCTTGTACGCCTCGACCAGCTGCTTGATCGCCTTCTGCACGTAATCCGCCGGCACCTTCTTAAGCGCAAGCGTCGCAAAATGCTGATCCGCACCCAGCGCCCCGCCCACCAGCACGTTGTATGCCTCGGTCCCGCGCACGCCCCGGAAATTGCACACCACGCCCATCAATCCGATGTCCGCAATCTGGTACTGCGCGCAACTGTTCGGGCATCCCGTCACGCTCACAAAGATCGGCGAATCGATCTCGCATTCCTCTTCCAGAAATTTCAGAATCCTCGCCGCACGCGATTTCGTCTCCACGATCGCCAGGTTGCAGAACTGCGTCCCCGTGCACGACACCAGGTTCGTCCGCCACAGCGGCGCGTGCGGAGTCAGCCCCACTGCGCTTAACTCCTTCACGAGCCGCTCGACGTTCTCCACCGGCACATTCACCAAAATTAGATTCTGCTTGTTCGACAGCCGGATCTCAGCCTTGCCCTTGGCGCCGAATTGCTCCGCCAGCGTCGCCGCCGCCAGCATCTGCTCGCACGTCAGCCGACCGCGCTCCACCGGCACGCCCACGTAATGCAGCCCCGGCTGCTTCTGCGGACCTGTCCCCATGTGATCCGTATGCGGCGCCTGCGGCGGACCCGTCAGCGAATCATCATGCTCCAACGCAAACCCGATGTCCGCCTCCAGCGCATCGCGGAATTTCTGCCAACCCCAATCCGCCACCAAAAACTTCATCCGCGCCCGCGTCCGCTTCTCGCGATAACCCTGGTCGCGGAAAATATGCGCAATCCCGCGGCACACCGCCGTCAACTGCTCCTCGCGCACAAACACCCGCAGGCTCTGCGCAAAGTGCGGCGTCGTCGATAACCCGCCGCCCACCACCACTCCGTATCCCGTTTCCTCTTTGCCCGTCGCAGGGTTCTTCCGCTTCACCCCGTAAATTCCGATGTCATTGATCTGCGGCTGATGGCAGTTCAAATGGCAACCCGCCGCCGCCGTCTTGAACTTCCGCGGAAAATTCGAAAACTCCTTGTTCCCATCCAGGAACATCTGGTTCACCGCCTTCACCGCCGCCGTCGCATCGATCGTCTCGGCCGCCAGCAGCCCCGACATCGGGCACCCAACCACGTTCCGTGGCGTGTCTCCGCACGCAAACTTGCTGACCAGTCCCACTTTCTCCAGCCGCGGCAAAATATCCGCGAAGCTATCGATGGTCAGCCAGTGTATTTGAATGCACTGCCGCGTCGTGATGTCCCCAAACCCGCGCCCGTACTGCTTGCTGATCGCCGAAATCTCCCGCAACTGCGCCGGGTTCAAAATCCCGTTCGGCACCCGTATCCGCAGCATGAAATAACCATTGTTCGGCAACTGCTGGTAGATCCCATACCACCGCATCCGCACAAAATCCTCTTCCGGGATCGCCGCCTGCCGCGCCGCCGCACCCAATTCCTCCGCCCGCCCTCCCGACTGCAAAAACGCCTCCGCCTTGCTCGCCTCCAAAGCCGGTGCATCCGCCTTCCCATAGCGAAAAATATCATCCCAGATATCCACCCCATCCTTGGCCAGCTTGATCGCCTCGACCTTGTTGAGCTTCTTGCCTTCCGGTGTCGTAATCGTCCCCTGCTCGGCAGCCATGACCCATTTCTCCCGGCAATCATTCAATTGCCTATCAACTTAGTATGAATACGCACAAGCCTCGAATCATAGGGACTATCTGCATCAATTACAAGCGATCTGAAGCATCAATCCATTAACTCATATAAACTAAGTAGGAAATCACATCCGGGCGGCAGGCCGGCTCCCTAATCACGAACCCCTCCCCCGGTACTCTCCCCTTAACCCTCACCCCGCTCCATCCGATAAATACTTCAGAGAAGTACCCCAGCGCCCAATTTCCCCCCATGCGGAGGCATGCCGCTCATGGCTCGATCCAAAGATGTTCTCACCACCGGCGAAGTCGCCAAGATCTGCAAGGTCGCGCCGCGCACCGTCACCAAGTGGTTCGACTCCGGCCAGCTCCGCGGCTACAAAATCCCCGGCTCCAAAGACCGCCGCATCCCCATCAGCCAACTCCTGCGCTTCATGAAAAACAACAACATGCCCCTCGAAGGCATGATCCACTTCACCAAGACCCGCGTCCTCATCGTCGATGATGAAGCCGACATCACCGATACCCTCCGCGACCTGCTCAACCGCGAAACCAATTATGAAGCCTCCGTCGCCACCAGCGGCTTCGAGGCCGGCATCGCCGCCGAACACATCAAACCCCACGTCATCCTCCTCGACATCCACCTCGGCGAAATCAGCGGCCGGGAAGTCTGCAAAACCGTCCGCACCAACCCCGACCTCCAGATGACCAAAGTCATCGCCATGAGCGGCCAGCTCTCCGATGCCGACGCCGCCGCCCTCCTCCACCAGGGCTTCGACGGCTACCTCAAAAAACCCTTCCACATCCAGCAAGTCATCCAAACCATCGAAGACGCCGTCGCCCTCGTCTACTGAGGATTCTTCATCTCTCATTTTTCAGTGCTCATCGTCGAACCATGAAGAGATGAACTTGGTCATTGGTCCTTGGTCATTGTGTCATTTCCAATTGCATCCCCGCCTCCACACGTCATAATCACCTTGTCTGAACAACACCGGAGACCACCATGGACGCCCCCACGCTCTCCTATCTCGGTCCCTCCCGCGGCCTCCCGCGTTCCACCGACCTCTTCGCCGCCAAATTCCTCCGCGTCTGTGCCTGGTTTCTCTTCATCTTTTGCTTCTTCCTCGCGATCGCCCTGACGGACCAATACCTGCTCGTCCCTCACTTCCGTTCACGATTCGTCGCCCAAAGCAGTGGTTACGCCCTCTACCGAGACTACGTTGATCACTATTCCTTCGCGTGGCGGCGGCTCGTTTTTGTCCTCCCGCTGGTGACCATGCCCGCGGTGTTGGGTGTTCTCTATCTCTATTTCGCCCGCCGCCTCCGCCGCAACCACGATCGCACCGCCATGCGCGTCGCCTTTCTACTGGCGGTTTTGCATACGCTCGCTGCTGCAGTCTGCGTGCTGGGCTTTCTGGTGATCGGCAGCGGCGGCGTCTGGGCTGATGGCCTTTCCTTCCGTGCCATCCTCCAGTTCATCGTCTGCCTGATGGCCGTGCTCATGGTCCCCGGCATGATCTGGACCTGCGTCCGCCTCATGGACGCCCTCTCCCGCCGCGGCTCCTCCGCTCATACCGCCACTCCCAAAACCGACCCCGCCCCCACCTCGCCATCTCCCCCCGCCGAATCACCACCCGTCGAAACTTGAAAATTGCGTCATTGGTCATTGGTCATTGGTCATTGGTCATTGGTCATTGGTCATTGGTCATTCCCCCCACATCTTCCCTCGCCCGCCGTTCTCGGTTACAACCATCGCTGGTTTCGGGAGGAACACGCATGTCCCGCCGCTTGAATGACGTCACTACACTCTGCATCTCGCTCTTCGTCGCGCTCAGCCTCACCGGCTGCTGCGGCACGCAACGCAAACTCCCCGATTTCGTCATGCCCGCCGTCACCCTCGAAGAACAAGTCGCCGCCGTCAACGGCCTGGCCCATGCCGTCCCCAAACTCGCCGCCCGTGGCAGCGTCTACATTTCCTGGAAAGACGACAAAGGCAAACACTCCGAATCCGCCGACGCCTCCCTCCGCATTCTCCAACGCTACGGCCCCGACGCCCTGGCCAACCACGGCCCGGACATCGTCCTCTTCGGCCGCGTCGCCGGGCAGGAAGTCTTCCAGGTCGGCAAAAACCCGCAGAAATACTGGTTCCTCGTCCGCCTCGACAACAAGACCGCCTGGGTCGGCGACACCGCCCACGCCACCTCCGTCATCGATCCCCGCGATCCCTCCACCCAGCGCACGCCCCTCCGTGCCGATGTCCTCACCGACCTCCTCGGCATCACCGAAATCGCCCCCACCGATGTCGCCGTCCAGCGTTATAACGATGATCCCTACTCCCCCCAGGTCGAACTGCTCCTGCTGGCCAAAACCCCCTCCGGCCAGCAATACATCCAACGCTCCATCGCCATCGACCGCACCACCGGACACGTCGCCAAGATCACCATCTTCACCATCGACGGCCAGCCCGCCATCACCTCCATCCTCTCCGATTATCGCGACGCCCCATACCGCGACGGCAACGTCTACCACGCCGAGTCCGTCCCGCCCCAGCTTCCTTACAAAGCCGTGATCACCTACACCGCCCAGAAAGCGTCCGTGGAACTCCATTTCGATGACGTCAGCATTCCCACCAAATTCCCCGCGATCCTCTTTGATACCCCCGACTTCCCGGCCGAAGGCCTGAAAGTCGTCCCCGCCGATTGAGCCTTTATTTTCCCGCCCGCTCCGCATATTCGTGGAACAGCCGCAAATATAACCGGTAATCCGCCAGGGACACCCCCGGCGGCGTTTGATGATCGACACTGATAATCAGCCCGCCGGTCTTCGCGACGGGCAGCAATCGCTCAAACTCGGCCCGAATCGCCGCCTCACCCCGATGCATCACCAACTTGTCACAACATCCGATGAACACCGCGCGTGGATGCCGCTGGCGAAGCAGCGCCACATCCACCCCCGCCTGACGTTCCAGCGGCAGAATGCCCGCCAGCCCCGCCGCCTCAAACCACGGCCACGCCGTCGTGATGTCGCCATCCGAATCGACAATCGCTGATATGCCGCGCCGCTTCAACTCCGGAATCACCCGCTGATAGTACGGCAACAGAAACTCGTCAAAGAGCTCCCGCGAAAGCATCGGCCCGTGGTTGTAACTCATGTCCTCCGCGAAGGTCATGAAATCCGGCGTGCACACCGAGCAAATCGCCTCCGTGCAACGCAACATCCATTCGGCCAGGTCCGCATTGATGCGATGGATCAATTCCGGCTGGTCGTAGAAACCCAGCATGTGCCCTTCGATGCCCATCAGCCACCGTGGCATCCAGAAGAATCCTTCCACCGTGAACCACAGGATCGCCTCTCCCCGCGCCTGCACCTCCGCCCACCGCTTCCATTTTTCCAGATCAACCGCCGGCCACCGCCACAGATACTTGCGAATCCGCTCGTAGTCCGCCAGCGTTTCAATGACCGGTGCCCCGTGGGCCGGCGGCACTGGACATCCCGTCCCCCGCGGATAAAGCCAATCCTGATAATGCAGATCCTGGCCAAAATAACGCTGCACGACTACCCCGTCCGCAGCATGGTGGATCGGACCAAAGTCCGGCAGCCCTTCCTTGCGCCAGCGGGTCAGCGTCTGATCCCACCACATCGCCCATTCGATGATCGGCAGGCGGTCAAACGGCTCGAAATTGATGACAGCGCGAAATCGCTCCCGGGTGTTCATGCCGCACAATGTACCTCATCACGGTCGCTTTTTCTTGAACGCGACAGCCAAAAACTTGTACGTTTTCGCCATGCCCCCGCGGTTTTCGCCCGCTTGCCTGCAGCCCGGACTCCCGAATCGCCGATCCCTCACTCCTCGAATGGAAAAACCTCGACTTTTCTCCCGCTTCCTGCCAAACTATATGGTCATCGACCGCCGTGGGGGCGGCCACCCCAATTTCAGCCAGGAGCGTTGTCATGCGCCATCATATCCGAACCTGCTCTCTCGCCACCCTCGCCATTCTGGCCCTGCTCACCTGCGCATCGCTTTGCCCGGCCGCCGCGCCCAAGGTCGGCGAGAAACCCAAATTCTCGTTTAAAACCATCGATGGCAAACTCATCACGCCCGATACCCTCAAAGGCCGCATCGTGGTCTTCGACTTCTGGGCCACCTGGTGCGGTCCCTGCATGCACGAAGCGCCGCACATGGTCAAACTCAACGCCGAATACGCCCCCAAAGGTGTCCAGATCATCGGCATTTCGATGGACCAAGACGCCGCCACCGCGACCAAAACTGCCAAAGAACACGGCCTCGTCTGGCCGCAAGTGTGGGATGGCTCAGGTTGGCACAGCACGCCGGCCACCGCCTGGGATGTCCACGCTATTCCACAAGTTTTCGTTCTCTCGCCCGATGGTGTGCTTCTCAAGGATTGTGATCCGACCGAGCTCGACGGCGTTTTGGCAGAAATCGTGAAGAAATATCCCACGGCTGGTCCTCTGCGTGCCCGAGCCACCGACGTGCTCAAAGAAGCTTCAAAAATCCTCGCCGATACCAAGGATCCCGATAACGCCCTCGCCAAACTCGCGGACATCCCCGACGGCGTCAAGCCCGACAGCGCCCTCACCGAAGCCGCCCAATCGTTCATGAATAACCTGGATGATGACAAGGCCCGCGCCGCTCTGGCCGCCAATACTTCCGCCGCCAAGACGCTCGATGCCCTCGGCGCCAAGCCGCCCGCACCCAAGGTCGCCGTGGCCGCCGCAGCCGACGCTAAGCCTGCCGGCATCCCGCCGCAGGTGCTCGACGCGCGCCTCGCCGCCGCGGAAAAAGAACGCGCCGCCGGCCTCGACCTCGATGCCTACCCCAAGTACAAGTGGATCGCCGAAAAGGCCCCCGATTCACCTCAGGCCGAAGCCGCCGCCAAACAAGTGGCCATCTACGAAGCAGATACCGCATTCCTTGCTCGTCAGGCCAAGGCCAAGCACGAACAGGAAGCCGCAGCGCTACTCTGGGAAGCCAACGGCCAGGAAAATAATGGCAGGGTCGACGCCGCCAAAGCCACCTATAAGAAGATCGTCACCAACTACAAAGATACTCCGTCGGCTGGTGATGCCGCCAAGGCCCTGGCCCGCTTGCGGTAGCGGGATCCGAAAATCACGTGCAGCTTTCCTAATTGCGATATGACTAAAGATCGCGCACCACGGTTCGCAAACTGGGCGCATCGCCAGTCTACGCCCGCCCAATGCCTACAAAATAAGCGGCATGCCACCAGTCGCATCGCTTGCGAAAATGATTTAGGCATCACAAAAACATTCCCTAAAAACTTTTGTTCCATGGACTTGCAGATCAATCCGCCTCCCTCTGCTTGCCCTCTTCTTCGCATTGGTATGCACTTTGTCAGTCATCTATCAGAACTCTCAGGTCTTGGCGGGCCTGCGAGCAGTTGTAATGGAAAAAGAGGAAACGAATATGCGAAATCATCGAGGGTCGCCTCGCGCACTATCGGCGCGCATCGGCACGGTTGTGGCATTGTTGGTTCTCGGCGGCCTGACGGTCACTGCCCGGGCAGAGTCGGCTCCGCCGACCGCCGCTCCGGTCTTTGATACCGGGGCCACCGCATGGATGCTTATCAGCTCCGCGCTGGTCATGCTGATGGTCCCTGGCTTGGCGCTCTTCTACGCCGGCATGGTCCGTCGTAAAAACGTCCTCGGCACCATGATGCACTCCATGGCCGCACTCGGCATCATCGGCATCGAATGGGTCGTCATTGGCTATGCCATGGCGTTTGGAAAATCGCAGCACGGCCTCGTCGGCTGGGATCCCTCCAAGGTTCTGCTTTGGGGCCTCACGCCGGATTCGGCCTACGTCAACGGCAATGGAATCGCCATCCCTGAGTACGTCTTCATGATGTTCCAGGGCATGTTCGCCATCATTACCCCGGCGCTTATCGCCGGTGCTTTCGCAGAACGCGTGAAGTTCAGCAGCTATGCCGTCTTCACGCTCTTCTGGGGCCTGCTGGTCTATAACCCCTTGGCCCACTGGGTCTGGGGCGGCGGCTGGCTCGGTGCCGGTGAGGGCAACATCGGCGCGCTGGACTTTGCCGGCGGCACGGTCGTTCACGTCTCCGCGGGCGTCAGCGCCCTGGTGATGGCGATCTACCTCGGCAAGCGCATCGGCTATCCGCAGAGCGTGCTGCAGCCGAACTCGCTCGTCCTGACGTTCCTGGGTGCCGGGCTGCTCTGGTTCGGATGGTTTGGCTTTAACGGTGGCTCGGCCATCGCCGCAGATAAGTTTGCCGCCCTGGCCTTCACCAATACCCAGATCGCCGCCGCTGCCGGCGCGCTGGCCTGGATGCTGGCCGAATGGTTCAAGCATGGACGCCCGACCACCCTCGGCGTGGCTTCCGGACTCGTCGCCGGACTCGTGGCGATTACCCCCGCCAGCGGCTTCGTTTCGCCGCCGGCGTCCATCGTCATCGGCGCGCTCGCCGGTGTGATTTGCTATGCCGCCGTGCTCGTCAAAGGCAAGCTCGGCTATGACGACTCGCTCGACGCCTTCGGCGTGCACGGCGTCGGAGGATTCCTCGGCGCTCTGCTCACCGGCGTCTTCGCCAGCAAAATTTTCGGCGGCTCCACAGGGCCCGTCGATGGAAATTATGCCCAGATCGGTCGCCAGGCCATCGCCGCCGTCTCGGCTGCCGCCTACGCCGGTATCGGCACGCTCGTCCTGATCTTCGTCATCGACAAGGTCATGGGCTTCCGCGTCAACCGGACGACCGAAATCGAAGGCGTCGACGTCGCCATCCATGGCGAACAAGGCTGGATGCTCGACCAGACGCCCGCCCCGACTGCCGAACTGCCTGGTACGTCCATGACCGGAGACAGTATTGATTTGCCGGCCCGCAAACGCCAGACCGCCAGCACCCATTGATTCACACTCGGCCGGCGCGACGATCCATCAGGCCGCCGGACCTCGCAAGCTAAGTCACGCTTCCGAGCTCCGGCGCCTGATTTAAGAGGCTCTAAAGTTACCTCCTCCAAGAACCTTTCGACCGCCTATTGGTTGACTGTGGATGGGGTTTTTTTAGAAGCTTTAAAGAGTATCCCCGCGTCGTCCGTGTGGACGGCATGCACTGGTTCTAAGTCCCCTGAGGAGTTGGTTCATGAAGTGGATCACCGCTATTATTCAGCCCCATCGTCTCGAAGCCGTCAAACAGAGTCTTACCGAGGTCGAGGTCTTCCGCCTCACCGTCTCCGACGTTCAGGGGTACGGTCGACAGAAAGGCCACACTGAATACTTCCGTGGCCAGCCCATGCAGGTCAACCTGATCCGCAAAGTCCGTCTCGATATTGGCGTCAATGACAATTTCGCCCAGCCGACGATCAACGCCATCATCAAGGGCGCTCGCTCCGGTGAGGGCGGCAAAGGCCAGGTCGGTGACGGCAAGATCTTCATCATGCCGCTGGAAAATACCGTCCGCATCAGCGACGGCGTCCAAGGTGGCGAAGCAATCTGATTCTTCGCCAAGCGGAATTCAAGCGTCCCATGCTCTTCCCACGCACGCCGTGGGAAGAGCATGGCTCACGCCTATGAAGCGCGCATGTAAACGGCCAATTGGTCTGTTTGCCTATTTCCTATACGCCACGCCGTGGGTCTGAATAGGAGGCACGTGCCTAAAATAAGACTCGTAAATCCTTTACTAGATAATATTTGAGCGGCCGCTTGCCTGTTGCTTGAGCGTTCCGGCACTCGTTTTGCGCGCAATTCGTGCAATCTCCCGGTCTTGGCGGGCCGGGAGAAGGTACGTATTGAGAGGAAACGAATCATGCACTCTTCCCTGCGCTCCCTTCGCGCGCGCCTCACCTGGCCGCTCCTGACCCTCTTCGCTTTCTCCCTGCTGGCCCTTCTGGCCGCACCGGCCCACGCCGCAACTCCCCCCGTTTCCTCCGCCCCCATCCCCGAACCCAACCCCGGCGACACCGCCTGGATGCTCATCTCCTCCGCCCTCGTCATGCTCATGGTCCCCGGCCTCGCACTCTTCTACGGCGGCATGGTTCGCCAGAAGAACGTCCTCGGCACCATGATGCATTCCATGGTCGCCCTGGCCGTCCTCGGCGTCGAATGGGTCGTCCTCGGTTACGCCATGTCCTTCGGCACCGACCACGCCGGCCTCATCGGCTGGGATCCCGGCAAGCTTCTCCTCTGGAATGTCATGCCCCAGCAACTCCACGAAGGCGGACGCATCACCGAGTACGTCTTCATGGTCTTCCAGGGCATGTTCGCCATCATCACCCCCGCGCTCATCGCCGGCGCCTTTGCCGAACGCGTGAAGTTCTCCGCCTACCTCCTGTTCGTTCTCATCTGGGGAATCGTGGTCTACAACCCCGTCGCCCATTGGATCTGGGGCGGCGGCTGGTTGGCACCCGCAACTGCGGGTGACACCGCCTTCCATCTCGGCGCAATGGACTTCGCCGGTGGCATCGTCGTCCACGTCACCGCAGGCGTCAGCGCCTTGGTCGCGGCCCTCTACCTCGGCAAACGCATCGGCTACCCCACGCACGTGCTCAAACCCAACTCGCTCGTGCTGACGCTCCTCGGCGCCGGCCTGCTCTGGTTCGGTTGGTTCGGTTTCAACGGCGGATCGGCCATAGCCTCCAACTCCAACGCCGGCCTCGCCTTCTCCACCACCCAGATCGCCGCCGCCAGCGGCGCCCTCGCCTGGATGGTCGCCGAATGGCTCAAGCATGGCCGTCCCACCTCCCTCGGCCTTGCCTCCGGCCTCGTCGCCGGACTCGCCACCATCACCCCCTGCGCCGGCTACGTCAGTCCCGCCGCCGCCATGTTCATTGGCGCTTTCGCCGGCGTCCTCTGCTTCCAGGCCGTCCTCTTCAAGAGCCGCCTCGGCTATGACGATTCACTCGATGCCTTCGGCGTTCACGGCATCGGCGGCTTCGTCGGCGCAGTCCTCCTCGGCGTCTTCGCCCGCAAAGCCTACAACACCGAAGGCGTCGATGGCGTCCTCGCCGGCAACACCCCGCAGCTCTACATCCAGCTCATCGCCGCGCTCTCCGTCGCCCTCTACGCCGCCGTCGCCACGCTCATCATCACCTTCGTCGTCGACAAGCTCGTCGGCTTCCGCGCCCAGAAGAGCGTCGAAATCGAAGGCCTCGATCCCGCGGTCCACGGCGAACAGGGCTGGATGCTCGGCGACCTGCCCGAACCTTCCATCGGCCTGCCCGGCGACGAGTCCGTCGAGTGGGAACCCATGCCCGAAACGCCGCACCGTCAAACCGCCAAAGCCCGCGTTTGACCTCACCGCCGTTCCTGTACATGATTACCTCCCGTCCGCCGCCTTCGTAGGCGACTGCGGACTTTTTCCACACAGGAGATCCCTATGAAGATGATCATCGCCATCATCCAGCCCCATCGCCTCGAAGCCGTCAAGCAGAGCCTTACCGAAGTCGAGGTCTTCCGCCTCACCGTCTCTGACGTTCAGGGCTACGGTCGCCAGAAAGGCCACACCGAATATTTCCGCGGCCAGCCGATGCAGGTCAACCTCATCCGCAAGGTCCGCCTCGATATCGCCGTCAACGACAACTTCGTCCAGCCCACCATCAACGGCATCATCAAGGGCGCCCGCTCGGGCGAGGGCGGCAAGGGACAGGTCGGCGATGGCAAGATCTTCGTCCTCCCTCTCGAAAACGTCATCCGCATCAGCGACGGCACCCTCGGCGGCGAAGCCATCTGAGCCCCACCCGTTTCATCACGCAAAAACCGCGAGGCCCACGAACCGCAAGATTCGTGGGCCTCGTCATTTTGAACATCGAGACGGCATGCTTGCCCGCCGCTCGCCTCGCCGCCTACTGCTGCAATGGTTGCCCGTTCGCATCCGTCGTCACGGACCCCGTCAAAATCATAATTCCGTCAATGATCGACCAGATCCACCCGATGCAAACGACCGTCAGCAGCAATTGCGCGATCCCTATGCCTATGTAGCCAAGATAGAGCCGTCCGATGCCTCCCGGAACACCGACCAACGGCAGCAATTGCAGTAATCCTGCCGCCATCTTCGATCGTGGCGCGCCGCCAATGTTGCTGAATGCTGACGCGATCGGATCCGACAGACCCACGCCGCAACTCGTGCAGGCGGCCTGCTGAATTCCTGCCGGCGTCTCTGTCCCGCAATGCCAGCAGAACCGGGCACCCCCGCGCGGTCTGTTGCCGCAGCCCGGACACATCACCGCTTGATCGGCCAGTTGTTTTCCGCAGCTTCGACAATACATCGCAATGCTCCTGCTGAATGGACTTCGATGTTATGCACGCATCAACTCGTGCCGCATCAGCCTTCGACCAACACTGCGTCCTTGTGGATGATCTTGACGATCTTGAACAGCAGCGCGTTCGAATACTCGTTCTCGTCAATTTCCTTGCCCGCCTGCAGCTTCGCAGCCGTCTGGTAGGTGTCGATCAAACTCAAAATTGCGATGACAATCCCCGGCAGGCAGCAGAGGAAATTCCCGATGATGACCGACACCAGAATGAAGACCCACTTCTTCGTCTGCCCATTGATGATCACGTGACCCGTGTGCAGCAGGAAAAAGCTGAGAATCAACGCGACAATCGGATTTGCATCGGGCTTCGAAATCTTCGCCATGGTCATTACTCCCACGAAATAAGAAAATGAGTGCTCTTCAGATTTGAGGCCGGACGCCGGAAATGGACCACAGGTCGCACCCCCAGACTGTCCGAACTCCCACACGAATCCCAAGTTTCATCGAATTTCATGCCAACGTCAAGAAAAACATTCGCGGACGTTGGAATCGTCAGACTGCTCTCCTGCCCCGATTATCGGTCATTTTCGCTCTCTTTATCCCCAACTCGCTTGATGATTGTGAATATCACTCCTCCCGATTTGCGTCCCTCGCTTTCTGAGGTATTCTATAGCGAGTAGTAGGTCTTTAGAGGGTTTGAGACTGCAAGGTGAAGAGAGGGCGTTGCCACGAGTTGTGGTGTTTTAGAGGTGCCCTATGATGCAGTCCGAAGTCGCGATCTCCCCCG
>Ga0209083_1002633_pt1 | contig 16568 bp, 16 predicted proteins | sample AM7aDNAmetaG_FD_184132 | JGI IMG/M metagenome (GOLD analysis project Ga0209083, IMG submission 184132) | Freshwater microbial communities from Finland to study Microbial Dark Matter (Phase II) - AM7a DNA metaG (SPAdes) (version 3) | ecosystem: Environmental > Aquatic > Freshwater > Lake ...
CTACATTTAAGTTGGGGTCGTTCTTCTTCCGACTGTAACGCTCTGCATGGCCAGCAAAGACTATATCGCCCGTGCTATTAATTACAGTAGCAGCGGCATCATGGAACCCTGCGCTAATGCCTAATATATGCTTTGTAGGTGCCGACTTCATTTATAGATAAACGGGTCTCGTCGGCGTAGTTCTTTAAGCTTCTTACGATAGCGTAGTTCTAGCATAATTCTATTATAGATGTTTTTAAGCCATTTCATTGTGATATCCTTGATGTATTACCGCTACTTGTTGATCTATATAGTCTGAATCCGTCCAGTTATAACTATATGTGACCTGAGCATCACTGGTACGGATAGCCGAGACATTTAAGTGACTATTCAATTGCGGCCATATCTGAGTATAATCTGTACTGCCAAAGCTTCTAACAAGATCTACTTGCCCTACTTGTGGGAAGCCTATTGTTAATGTCTTATCCTCTGGATCGAATCCATTGTTAACTAACCATACTCTAAAGTCCTCTAATTGCTTTATTTGCCATTTAAAGCTACCCGGATTGTTTGCCCACTCTATATCAAAATCACCGGCTGCTTCTGTTTGGCTACGCATGGCTATAGTAGTTAGTTCTGATAAGTCATGATTGAGGCCTGCAACCTCATCACAAAACACTTCATAATGGTGTTTGCCCACAGCTTTATTAACACCAACAAACACACCACCCAATGGACGATTGATTGTTTCAATACCAAACAGTTCAAAGTCCTCTGCGTCCAATATAAAGCGTGGAGCATTAAGCCAACACATTAGCTGACTGGGGCGCTGCCATTCTGGCGTGTGTGCTTTTTTACGCTGACTTAATACTAGACTTTCGTATTCATGACACAGTAGGTTTAACTGACGGATATGCCAGCGTGTACGGTCGTCTGCACGGGTATAGTGCTCACTCATATGTCCACTAACACCTTGTGCTTCTTCAAAGTATCTGTGCAGTTGATTTAGCTTGTTATGCATTAGTCCGCCACCTGGCAGATCTGGTCCAATTGGTCCTGGATGTATAGTGTTCTCTACAGTGTAGTGATCGTCGATATGGTAGCCACAATCCGATTGGTTTATGTAGTCAATGCACATGTTGACCTGGTTCATTATGTATTCTGGATTACGATCACTATCAGCAAATCCTAAAAAACAATAGTTCTTCTCTAAGTGATACTGCCGGCGTATCAAATCATTTAATGCAGCCAACCACTTACGGCCTAATGAGCTCGCGTAAGTATTGATGTACACTGTTAGTACTTCGCCAGTTACATCGTTTTTTAGGTCTAATTCTATAACATCAAGTAATAATTGATTCATACCATTCCTTTATTTCTGGGTCTACTGCTAGAATGTCTGCCAGGGTATAGCTGTCGTTGCGTATGCTCTCTAGTGTAAGTATACGCTGCTTACCTCGAACGAGCCCGGCTTCGTATTCATTGGGCCATTGTTCTGCAAATGTGGGTCTGCTCTTTAATTGTAATAATATATCTAGCATAGCACCTGTACACACAGGTACTAACTCGTCGATCTTACGGTTTAATATAGGTCTGGGTAGTGCTAATGGGCTTAATAAGATGTCGGGTGTAAAGCTGAATACTACCTTGGCTAGTATCTCAGTATTTAACTCTTGTGCAAGTAGCACAATGCGTTCAACTTCAAACAATCCTGGCAGGGTAAGGGTAAAGTCGATTCTAACCTGCCGGCTATGACTTCGTTGTGCAACTGCCCTACGCATGTTTGCAAGCCACTGATCGTATCTGAGACCTGTTCTAATGTATTCGCCAATTGGTCCAGTTCCGTCGATGCTTGCGCAGATTTGATAATCTCGTAAACGATTAAGTATATCATCGAAAAGATCAAGGCCACCAAGGCTACAACGACTAAGGTTGGTATTGTATCGAGCGTAGACTTTAGGGCCATCACCAAGTTCGATAATACGCTTCATATAACGCCAGTGTTGCTCGTACATTAAAGGCTCTCCGCCTACCCAATATACTTCTTCAACCCGGTGTTCTTCCACAGCATCACTGAACTCTTGTTCAATTTGACTGTCTTGAAACGCAGTAATCTTATCCTTAATTTCTGGAATCATCCAATTATTCTTTGGATTTGTCCAGTTAATCATATTGTGTGTGCGTTGTTCTGATTCCCACGCACTCGACAACATGTCACCACACATACGGCATTTAAAGTTGCATAGATTACTAAAGCGGTAATCCCAACTAACCGGCTGCATAGTAGTAGCCCCAGTACTATCAGTTGATGCTAGTACCTCTGTATATTTACTACCAAACAAGTGATCAAAATACGAGCGGTAAACGTCGGTGTTGAGTAATTTAGAGTTACATACATCGCACTCGGGTAATGTCTCTCCGGTCATCATACGACGACGCACTGACTTCATATGTTCACCATTCCAATGTTCGTCTAACGAAACTGGATTATATTGGCCTGTGCCTGCGGCTGTGTCTATATACTGTTGGAAGCTCTGTGCAGGTTCGCGGCTGGCACAGCACATACGACGCTCGGTCTGTGGACTAAGGTATGTGTGCGTCCACGGTGCAAGGCATAATGTAGTAGGTTTAGTCATTGAGAAACTCCGGCCATAGTGCAGTATAATCAGTCCCGCGATGTTGATCGTGTCGGGTAAGCCACTCATGAGTGGCTGTGAATTCTTCATCCGTACAGCCCGGAGTTGAGCATATTTTTATACAAGTTTGTATTAAAAATCGTGTTCGATCTATACCAGTGTATGATTCAAGTAAGCTGGTATATTTTTTTAATAGCTGTTGTTTTAATGCTGCAGGTAATCGGTCGCATTGTAGTTCCTTTGGCTCCATAACTTTGGCCACAAATATATCAATTATGTTATTTTTTTCCGCCCATCTTATCATGTCATCATAATGTATTAACGATAAATTTGATATGGTAGTTATTATAACCATTGCCATATCAAGTTCTTTTATTAAGGTTACTGCATCTGTCATTTGTTGCCATTTAGAAGGATAACGAAGATAATCATTAAATTCTCCCACTCCGTCTATACTACCTTTAATTAACACATGTTTAAAATTTTCTTTAAGTTTTAATAATACGGGTCTAGTGATTAGAGTAAGATTGGTGTTTAAATCAATTTGAATTTGTTGACTTAGACCCGACGTTATCAGTTGATCTATTAAGGCTGCAGTCTGACGGTCAGCAAACGGTTCTCCTCCTAATAGAGTTACCCTGGCTAAATTGTCGATATTTGGTATATCATCGATACAGATAGTTGAAGTTTGTGGTAGTGGAATCTGTTTTGATAATCCTATTTTTGATAATTCTATATCTCTGATATAGCTATTCCCACGGCAGGGTAAACATAGTAAATTGCATGTATTACTTGTAAGAATAAGTGCTTCGGTAATATTAAAATAGTCAGCTGAATTAGCTGCTCGAATTTCAGCTTCTCTTGTCTTATCAGGATCAGTCATAACTCGCATGCTATGTCCAGTAAGAGCTTCTTCTGTGACACATCGTTGACATTGTGGTGGTGGTATATTATCTAGTAATTGTTGTTTTACTTTACGTATTGCATCACTGGAAAAATACGATTTTATAGGTATGCCCGGAGCGAATTTACAGCAGGGTCTAACTTTTTGATCCCAGGTAATATCAACTGTTGTAAAGGGCAACGAACAAAAAAATGTCATGGTTGATATCCAATTAACTCGGCGAACTCTGGTGCTACTGTTAGCAATGATTCGTTGCGTCGTGAATCTAGTTCCCGCATTTTAAGTAGCATTAATCCCGAGTTATCACTTAGACCGTTGTTCATAAAGTCTATTATATTAACAAACTCTTGTTTATGCCAGTCTGTTACTCCAGCGGTTGTTAATCTATTAGTAAGAGCTTGTTTAACTTGTTTAGGCAGTGTGCTAATACTAAAGTACGGTGCATCGTGCATGATATTCCAGTAGACGAAATTGAAGTCTTGTGTGTCTATCCAATGGGCCAGTTCTTCTATGTAGTAGACATTAAACACATTAACGGTACTGCATATCTGCAGGCTTATATTCGGTTGCCTGCTTCGCAGGCGTTTAAAGTGATCAAGGTTAATTAATACTTCGCTCCACTGGGCCCCTGAGCGTTGATATTCAAAACGGGCACCAATATCGTCTATGCTAATGGCTATCTCTACATGCTTAAAGTTAGCCCAAATTTTAGCTGCGGCTTCGCCTGGCCACTGTGTTCCATTTGTATTGTAGTGTATTTCTATGTTACGGGCTACCCCTGCCTCGACCAGCTGCTCGAGCAACTTAAAGTGTTCTTGTATCATAAAGGGTTCGCCGCCAGTGAACTCTAAGTACTGTATTTTGTTTATGTTATCGGACAGTTCCGCCCAGAAGTGTTGACTGGTACGCGGCCATGCTCCATCTTTAAGCATTTGGTAGTGGAAGCTAGACTTGCGCTGCTCATATGGTAATGCCTGCAGTTCCTCTGTGGCGTAGGTACTACTACTCCACGATCCGCATATACGACATTTTAAGTTACATATATTACCCAGCTTAAGATCAAGAAACATCAACGGCTTGGCGTCTATGGTCCAGTTTTGTTCTGGTAGCATGTGCTTTAATCGGTCCTGAGTATGCATACGCTTACTAGTACGACCACTGGCTTCTTCGTTCCAGCACTTACGACATGTTTTAGGTTGTCCGCCATTAATGAATTCTTGTCGTAGCTTTCGCATTCCATGGCTATTTTGTATAGTGGCAAAGCTGGCGGTGTTAAGATTAAACTTATCACCGGCGTTGTCAGTTAACTCGTCATCGGCTAAACAGCAAGGGCGCACAGTACCTATAGGACTAGCTTCCAGGCTAACCCAAGGCAAGACACAAAATTTAGGGTGTGGTGTTTTCATAATTGTATCGCTGTTAATTCTGGAATTATATCTAATATGTGTTCGTTGCGTATTGTATCGAGCTCGTGAGTCTTTGCCCAAAATTTAGGTAATAGATTGCTGTTGTCTGTACTCATCATGAAGTTAATGGCTGATTCGAACCCTACTGTTGCTCGCTGTAACGGATCTAATGGGCGTAACCACTCTAAGTGCTCATTGTAGGCCATGCGTATGCGTTGCTTATACTTAATAGGTGCTATATCAATTCTATAGTATGCAGGGTCTTGCAATATATTTACATTTAAGTCTTGTGGCCGAATGTAGCCTTTATTCACCCAGGCCTTGTGGAACTTGGGCAGGTGTAATGCATTCATAATGCTTAATGTAGGACTTACATAAAAGTCTACCTTGGGACATATTTCTAACATTAATTCTCTATTGCGTTCGACTTGATCCCAGTCTGTGCCTTTGCGTATGTACTCAGCATGTGGTCCCATTCCATCTAAACTTGCACCGACAGCAACACTATCAAACTTCTTCCAATAGTCAAATACTTCGCGATCTTTTAATTTGGTCTGTGTAAAGTTTGTATTATAAATTAACCGAACATCAAAGCGGCCTCTACGCTCTAGCTCGTCTAGAATGTTATAGTGTTCGGACATCATTAATGGTTCTCCACCAGCAAAGTATATCTGTTCCACATAGTCTAAATGTGGTATTAACTGTTCCCACATGTCTGTCGCGGTGCGGCCTGCATAGTTTAATACAGTATGCTTTTTCGCCCAATCGCCCCCGGCCAACTTAGCTTGATCTTGGTACCATTGACTAGAGAAGATGTGTCCACATGATCTACAGCGTAGATTGCATAAGTTAGAGAAGCGTATATCCCAATAGGTCATTTTAAAGTCATTGCTGGCAATATTTTTAATATGATGTCCATGATGCTTGTTGGCGGATTTACGCCCACTAAAGAACCCTGATTCTTCTTGTTCGTAACAACGATTACAAGCAGGACTCTTTACTTCGGCAAGCATATTATCTCGTAACTCGGCCATTGGGCGATCACGGTAGATTTCCTCTAGGGTGTTAGAGTGGCAATTTCCCACAGGATGTGCCATCTCACTGTGACAACATGGGTATGCTTCACCGGTAGGATAGGCGTGTAAATGTATCCATGGATAAATGCAAAATGTCTTGCTATCTTTTAATAGAAATTCTTCCCGTTTAGTAAGTTCTGTGGGCTTGACCAACTCTGTGCTGTTATACTTGTATGTCATTATACCAATCTGCTAATGTAGGGAATGTTGTTACAAAGTTCTTATTTCTGCGTTGATCATATTGTACATGAAACTGTTTAAAATCGTTATGTAACTTAGGTATGTCAAATGCATCACTATGTGGAGTTTTAACTACATCCAGATAATCAATTAATCGTTGTATATGATTAAGTTCGTGCTCGTGTAGATATGGGTTATGTTGGTTACGATTCCAAAAATCTTGTAGTTGATTCTTGTATTGTGTACGAAGATATTCTGGTAATACTAGTGCTGATTGAAAGCTAGGAAAGCGTAATATATTTAGTGTAAAGTTAACTTTTTCTTTGCCATATATTTGTTTAAGTTCTAATAGTTGATATAACAAGTCGGGTAAGCGGTCTAAACATAAAGCATTAATCGTACACATGCAATGCACAGCCCGAATACTATCATGCTTCAGTAGCTCTTGAACATTATTCATCCATTGTGCGTAGTCAAGGCCGTCGCGAATATATTCAGCTTGATCATCCACACTTTCCATGCTGGTGTATATTTCAAGGTGTGGAATGTCTTCTACTTTAGTAATAAACTCTTGTAGTTTTTCTGAGTCCATGCCTAGATTACTATTAATAGCTAACTTAGTAGTCGATCGGCCTTTATTGGTTTTAAACCAATCAATTAATTTCCAAGTGTCACCTGACATTAACGGCTCACCACCGGTAATTCTTAATTCTTGGAGTGTCCTGTGGAGGTCTGTTTCCCACCACTTAAAGAACGCTTCGACATATGGATTAACTTCTCCAAAGGAGTATAGCTGACTGCTATCATGTATGTGAGTAAAGTGATTACGGCCGTCACTAACAAGATTGGTATAAGGACCATTATTCCTAATGTCTTTAACCCAAGTACTGCTAAAGGCCGGATTACAGTAGCTACAGGCGAATTGACAAGTTCTGTCAAACGCAATCTCGAGTGTGCGAAGATTAACATCTTCTTGATGTGGTTTTTGATATGCGGCATCAAGGGCCTCCAGAGGATAAATTTTACTCTTATACACACGGTCGCTAATAGCATCGCGGCCCATATCTTCAATCTTCCAGCAGTATTCACAACCTTTGGGACGATTACCCAATTGCATGTTTAATCGATCTATTTTCTTTTCCGTTGTGTTATGTATAGCACTAGGATTGGTCTTAATAGCTTCTACATCAATTCGATGTGCCGGTGGATGATGACAACTAGTGCTCATTCCAGACCCTAACCATATTGTAGCATTGTACCATTTAGCCGCACAGAAGCTGGCGGATTTTTGATCCAGGACTTGTTGTTTAAATTCTAAATCATTCATTGGTGTATTGTTTTATAAATTGGAAAAAGCGGTCTGGAAATTCAGTACGAACTGTAATGCGCATCTCTGCTAGATGCTGTTGGTTGTATTTACATGTTTCTTCTGCTGCGGCTAAGAAAGCCGGTAGGTCTTGACTGCACAAATCTTTAACTACTTCTGATATGCGTACAATACGGTCTTGTACATTTTTGATCATGTCAAAACTTTCGTCGATTAAGTGCCCCCAGGTACGAAATCCTAAATTGTGAAAGTCACGATAGTATCCATAATTACTAGCAAAAATAGTAGGGTGTCCTATTGCTATGGGTTTCCAGGTCTTTTCTGTTCGGAAGCTGTACGGATACTCATATACTGTTTCGGTTACTAGACTAAAATAAGTGTCAATATACGGGTCGGCATTGAGATAGATATCACCCCATTCATCATTAAACAGATGATACTTTGCATATAAATCTCTATTAGTGTCAGTGGGCTCGACCGTTATTTGCGATCGATATCTACTAACTTCGTATTTGGTCGGAAGTTGTTGTAACGGAAAGGATGTGTGGTCGTAATTGTTAATGCCTATTTCAGGAGGTAGTACCAGCGGTTGGAATGTTGCTGGCCTTGGATCTAGGTTGGTCCAAAGAGCTTGTTTTAATAGTCCTGTGTGTTGAAATAATTCTAATAGATATTTCCTGTGATGGCGCATACGCCCGTTGAGGAACAAAAATTTATAAGGTTTATCTTGTTTAGTAAAGAGTTCTTGTCCCCGGCTAATTTCTTCTAAGTTTTCATTGTAATCAAGGACCTTAGGAAGGAAACTATCATATAATAGATACGGCCAACTTGCATCCATTTCGCCGCCACCGAGCAATAGTATTTTTTTTGCCTGCACTAAATCAGCAGTATGCGTAACCATTTCACAGTGAGTTTTCATTGTATCTGACCCCTCCATTGGATTACTTAATACAGGAAGGATAATTCCATCTTCGGCTAATTTTCTTATACGAGGAATATTAAGATTGAACTGTTCTCGGCTTATTAGATAAATGGCACCTGAAACAACTTCATGATCGTCAAACCGCCAAAATTCTCCATCAGCATACGGTTTAAGTAATTCGTATACTTCGCAAAAAGTATCTAGTATAAGTTTACGATTGCCGAGCATACGATTCACATTCTTTCCACCAACTAGTCATTTCTGGAAATGTAGTTAAAAAGTCAGTATTGCGACGGCGGTCGTGCTCGTTAAAAAACCGGAAAAAGTCTGCCTTATTACGGGCAACATATTCAGGATCAAGTTTGCTACCTTCCTTCATCCAATCTACATCACGGCGCATCCGCTGTACTTCGTAGTCTTTGAATCCGTGGAACGGATCGTTGGCTGTTTCTAAGTTAAGTTCCATCCAATCGGCTACACGCTCTAATACACCTGCGTAACTAGGAGGGAGTATTTGTAAACTCTGCCATGCCGGTTGTCTAAGCAACGGAGTATCAAACCACACTCGCTGATATGTAGTACTATATTCCTTGCGTAAATCCAAGATCCATTGTAATTGTTTTTGTATGCCTAATACGCCTAGATTGTTCATAGTAATAATAAAAGTAAGACTATTACGGTACGGTACTTCGTGTAAATATCTATTAACATATTCATGTAGTCTATTCATGTCAAGACCGTGCCGTATGTATTCGGCATGTTTGATATTGCCAGAGTCTACACTAACATACTGCATAAAGTGTTCAATTTGTGTTCCGCATAATTGTTTAACATATCCTAGATACTTTTCAAACAATTCTGGTTCTACACTAAAGTTACTAGTTACATTTAAGTGTAAGTCTGGATTAGGTAGTGCCAATACATAGTCAAACACTTTGTAAGTGTTCTTATCCATCAACGGTTCACCACCGGTCATGCGGAAGTGTTTAAGCTGTGGATATAATGTAGGCCACCATTGCCAAAAAGCTTCTACATAAGGGTTATCTTCTCTAACTGGTATAGGCCTGTTGCGTCCAGTGAAGTAACTAGGATCATTATGAATATTACTTGTAGGATACCCGCCATGACGATCAATCTCTTGTTGCCAAGTGCTACTAAATTGTGGGCTACAATATGAGCAGCTAAGATTACAAGCATGATTAAAATTAACTTCAACATAACTAGGAATAATATCATCGTCCCACTCTCCACTAACAATTTTTCCAAAATCCATTGCTGCCCATGGCTCGCCGCTGCGATAATGTCTATCACTTAAATTACCAGCATCCTCAATTACCCAACAATACGAGCATTCTGTTGGTCGTACGCCATCTAGCATTAGTTTACGCTGGGATTTTTTATAAGCGGTATTATGTAGGCCGCCTGGGCTACGCTGGATATCCTCTAGGCGAATTTCGTGCAATGGCGGATGGTAACAACTATTATTTAACCCAGTTGTTAAATGTAAACTTACTTGTTTCCATTTAGCCAAACACATACTAGGACTTATTTTGTCCAATTGATATTTCATATTTTCAGCGTCAACGAGAAACTTTGATTTGAATCCCTCTACAATTTTATCACCGGGTAACCGAGTTAAATCGTGCGGCTTGACACTACTAACTTCAACGATCCCTTGATCGTACTCGGGAGAGATAATTGAATCGAGCTCAATTCGCATACTGTTTGCAAACTCTGTAGTATCATCATTAATATTAATTACTGTAGTGTTACCATCCAACTCCATTGGATATTCTGCATAATACTTGTAGTGGTGCGATATGTGTGCCCGTGCATGCTCTATTTTATCGGGCATATTTTTATTTCTATGTTGATCTTCTAAATACCATTCTCTTTTTAAACTTTTCTCCATATTAGATTTTATAACAATAATTTCTTTATGCTCTGGGAAATGTTTTCGTATTAATGGAACATTTACACAATGGGTAAGTATAACTGGTTGGTCAGTTAGCCCGATTGAATTTTGATCCAAATACCTGTATTTAAAGTTTTGATTTTTTAAAAGATAATCGTAAGTAGTTTGCGGTAAAAAGTCTGTCAGACCCATTAGATAACAGTAATATCTATTTCCGCCGGCACCAGGGTAAAATGCAATAATCATTTTTTATTATACACTAAATTGTTAAATAAATCAAGAAAATTTTAAATCAGATGATAACATTGTTATCGGATCTATATTTAATTTGGATAATATTGAATTAGTTGGATTAGTTGTTGCCCAGGTTGCGTGTTCGAGTTGTGCTATTTCTGTCAATGCCTTTGATTCATATGCAACTGCATACTGTGGTTGCATTTGCATTACCCATCGATTATAATAAGATAAGCATTCGCCGATGTTTTTAATTATACTTGCTTTTTCTTGTAAGGTATGTAATTTAATAGGAATACCAGAAATAAGGATTCCGTCATCTTGCAAATCTTGTAGAGTAACCCGACATTCGGTATATAACTCGATATTGGCATTCATAAACAGTTTTTCGTCGTCACTAAAAGTATGGCCAAACGAAACCAAACTTAGAAGGTAATGCATACGGTTCCAATCGGCCCATGTGATGCCAAAACGATCTTGCCACCTCAACGGATTATTGTATTGTTTGAATACATTTAACCCAAGAACAAAATTTTCAATATCTGGTAAATCTCTTTCGTATTCAAAATAACTATTAACTCTAAAATGCCGATCGACCCATTCGAGATACTCGTGATATTGAGTTAAATATTTGTCAATAGCTTCCGGTTGTACATTAATTCCGTGTTGATGTATGTCATGAAATATTTGATATTTTTCTTCGAACGAGTACACATTTAATTTTTTTGATTCTGTAGAAATGCACCAACTCATTACATGCTCGAATAGATTTTTTCGTTTGGCCACAATAATATGAAAATTATCATTTAAGTATTGATAAAACGCAAGTTGGTCTGCAGTACTATCATTTCTATTTTTTAGATGATAATGCGCAAGTCTAGATACTACATCATGATTACAGTTTTTTAATAAATCAACTATGGTTCCTAAACTTTGATGATACCCCCAGTATCCTTCTTTTTTACCTAATACTGTTCGATTAAATTTATCATTATGGTACATTGTAATACCATTAGTTAACTCATGCAGATTAATTGTTAGTGGATTATTATTTTCATTGATATTTGCATAAACAGATACCATTCTCTGTAATAATGTCGACCCGACCCGATCTGGAGTAAGTATTAGTACATTCATGACACATATTTATGGCCCATTATCAACCTCTTAAACAAACTATTGGTATCCCTTACTATTCTAATTTACAATGTAATACATTGGGGTTAGATAGTTCTGACCATTGTTTTGACAAAAATCACTATAACTTGTGTGGGGATGTTAATTACTCGTTTGATGATATGGGGTATCGAAATAATACTCCATACCAACACAATGCAATATTAGCAATTGGTGACAGCTTTACACTAGGTCTTGGTGTTAATGTTGATGATACCTGGGCTAATCGATTGTCTAAAATATTAAATTATCCCGTGTTAAATTTTAGTCTCAACGGTGCCAGCAACGATTGGATTGCCCGACGGACCACTGAGCTTATGGATTTTTTTAAACCAAAAGCAGTTATTGTACATTATACATTTAGTCATCGTCGTGAACGACCGCAACAGGATTGGCATGATGACGAACGGACCGAGTGTGAACCGCTCTATACAGAGCAAGAAAATTATGAAAATTGGAGGGCAAACTTTACTCGACTATCTAAATTAAAAATACCAATTGTTCATAGTTTTATTACAAATTGGCATACTTCCTCTATTAATTATGCCGCATTAGGAACAAATATAATTGCGCCTCAACCAATTTATGATTTGGCCCGCGATGGATTCCATTACGGACCAAAAACACATCAAATACTAGCAGAAAAAATTACCAACCTTCTTGACTTCGAATTACATCAATTTCTTTAATCATAACCCCACGATTGTGCCAATTACTACGATAGTGATGTTTAAAAAATTTACTTTCCTCTGCGCCTAGCATATTAATCGGTAGGTCTAATTGGGTTACTAAATCTTCAGCCACGCGACCCGCCAAGATTTCTGGATTACTATCTCGTATAGTATTCCAAAGTTCTTCTAATGCATCAAACGACTGCACTAATTTATAATCCCAAGTCGGTGTGATCATAGTCATGTATGTGCCCATACGACTGCCGACAATTGCCCATATGCCGTTATCAACATCACGGCCAACATTGTGCCAGATAGATAAATGATCGAGGTTGCGGTGGTGGACACGGTCTTGGAATTCAGCAATAGTAGGCCGTACACCTTTGTTTAAGCACATCTTAACACCTTCGCGGAACCCAGCTCTCCATGCTTGGAATGCTGATCCATTGGGATAGGTAGTGCTATAACAATCGTGCATGGCATAGTAGTTGGGATAAAAGCAAAACTCCACATCGTTTTCAGCTGTGCCGTCGCTTGCTTCGTGTGTACGCATGGCATATACAAATTCTTTTGACCATACGCTTAGTCCACCATTACCGTACATTAATCCATTAATATGATTCTTTGCTCTCCAACGATAAACACAATTAGTATCAGCATCATTAATATCTAATGTGAGGTTGAAGAATTCAGGGTCTGGAATATTGTCGCCATCAATAAGAACAAACTGATCAGTAGTAATTGCATCCGCAGCGGCCTTGTGAGCAGCATCGCTTCCTTTAACGCCATTGACCCGCTTGGCCCACGGTACCATGTTCTTAATCTTAACCCAATTCTCTTCCTTATTAGGTTCATCGTAAGTTAAAAATACGCAATCTAAATCTGCTATGTCAATTTTTGTCAAGTCAAACTCCATTTGGTATTGGGTTGAGATTCGTCAACTACTATGCTAATATCAGTAGGATGGCACGGATATCCGACATCATTGGGTACTAGTTTATGAACCACAGCAGTTTTAATTTTTACTATCTTACCATCGACTACTTGAATATTTCCAGGGTTATGCCAAGTTTCTTGATCAATCTCTATGTAATTACCTGGTGTGTTCTCCATGCTATAGAATAGTGGATACCCTTGTTCATCATAATATAATCTATAAAAAGGATCTGGGGGCGCTGGTTGCGGAGCTAATGCAGCCCAAAATTCTTCTTCAGTCATTGGCGTTGTCATTACCTGCCTTTGTGTCCGCTTTATATTGTTTGTCAAATTTTTGTTCCTGCATAGTTGTCTCTCCCCAAACTTTACGACGATTGCCGCACAATATGCATCCAGGTTGTCCACAATCCATGACATGTTGTTTAGAAAATCCGTGTGCGTTCTCTACTGGCATTCCGTGTGACTTGGCAATCTTAACTTGCTTTTTAATGGCATTTTCATCTTTTAATAAACGCTTGCTATGTTTGATTTTATCTTCATCATTACTCATTTGCCCACTCCTTAATGTGATAGTGTACTAGTCCCCATTGTGCTACGGTATTAATCCTAAATGGATTATTTTCCCATACTAGTTCTTGAGTCCAATCATCAGTTATAGTCGGAATCATGCCCTGTTTCATATGTACTATCGTCGGTCCTAGCCCCAGGGGCAATGTAACAGTTTCTGGCCCCATAATAATAGCTGCCATCGCATATACTACATCTGTGGTTGCTGCTTCGTCGGGGTATTTTAATAAAGACTTATAGCTGTTCCAATTTTGAAATATTGTTTTTACTAGATTAAAAAATTCCATGGCTAGTTGACTACGGCGCCAGTAGGTAATAGCATTATATACATCAGGTAAATTATTATTATCAAATATCTTTCGATATACTCTTGATTGTCCTGGTTGATCATAAAAGTCTCTACAGCCTTGACTAATAACCACATCACGATGCTCAAACAAATTCCACCAATGATCAATGGGACTAGCACATATCATGTCGGCTTCTAGCTTTAGAGTTTGGCGGTACGGACTGGCAGCAAACATTTGCCAATCATTGGCAAACCCTCCTTGATCACCATAAGGTAACATGTCCTGAGTTAGTACCGTTATGTTAGCATCTGGATGATGTGTACGGATCGTATCAGCCAGGCGATTGGCACAGACTACATACCGATCACCGATTGCTGGTATAAGATAGCCGCGCTCAGCAAGGATTGTCAACAATTGCTCCTAAGTGGCCTTTTCCCATAGCATGAAAATCGTGTGTTAATTTAATCCAACGAGATTTTTTATCTGGTGTGACATAGTCTACACGATACTCATCTTTATCTATTTGTGTTAACTTATGGTTGTGAGTAACTGTGGCTAGTTTCCATGGAATATCTGCATGATTTAATGTGTGCCCATTAACAGTGCCCAGGGCTATACTCAATGCAAAGTCATTGCGATAAGTAGAGCGAGTGATACCATATAAGTTTCTATAATGTGCCCAGTTGGTTTTAATCATTTGCATCGTTTCAAATATTAATTGTGCTTGTTTGCTTTTACGAAACATCATTACTGTAGCCCACCACATGGGCATTTGCTGGCGCCCAAAATTGTTGAGCTCATTAAAATTAGCCACATCGGTCACATCGTACGCTGTTTTATGTGCTACAAAATCTTGATCTATTTTTAACAAATACTTTAGTTGATCGCTGGCTACAACATAATCTGCATCTAACACCAAAGTTCGATCCCACGGAGTTAATGAGTAAGCATCAACTCGATTACCATTATACCAAGTTACTGATTCGGGCAAGTCTTCAAACTTGCGACTATACTGTCCTATTGGCGCAACATCCTTATCGGTAATAATCCTGGTTGGTATGCCAAGATGTCGTTCAATGTTTGTGGCTGCCCAATTGGCCATTTTAACATAATCTATATGTTCGTTATTAAATGCAAAAATTAAAGCACCAACAGTCATCTGTTTTTTGATTGTTCTTCAAACTCTATTAACCAGGCATTCATTTGTTCTTGCCAGTGGGTGCGTACTAAGTCGCGAAACTCAAGGGTACTTACCTTTATTGGGGTTTCATATAAATCAAGAATCACCGATGTGGGACTGGCGCAAGCAGATAAAGTAGCGAGCAGTTCAGGCCCGGCGATCCACATTCCACCAGCATGAGCAAAGGTTAATTTACCTTGATATTTTTCTTTTAATACTCGCCGGGCGGCGGTGTATTCAAAACGAGCGCGGCCGTGTGTAACTAAGTTTTCAGTGTCCATAGAGTTATTATACTACAAAACGCAGATAAGGTAAAGCCCCGCAAGGGGCTTTTGGTAAGACTGGTGTTGCTATTAGGCTACTGTACTTGCTACCGTTGGGGTTCCCCAAGCAGTACCACTTAAATAGGTTGTTTCTGGAGGATAGTATGTAACAATAGTAGTTGGGGCTGTACCAAAACTAATACCTGTTGTTGCTGTTCCGCCTGAAATTGCTGCGGTTGATCCAGGATTAGTGTCGCCATTGTCGAACCAGGTTGTGGTTAAGGTAATAACTGCGCCCGATACACTGGCATTAATTTGTACATAGTTACTAGTGTACGCAGTGCCAGCATCAAACTGTTTGTAAATAGTTTGTGGTGTGCCAGTTAACTGATTGTATCCAATTGTAGTAGCTAATGTGCTAGGTGTGCCTGTTCCACCAGTTTTGTTTGTTCCGGTGTAAGTAATACCGGCAATAGTTTTACTTGTGGCATCAGCTGTAAAAATAACTTTTGCCGCCGCCACGCCGCCAGCACCAGCAGCACCAACAAATGCATTCCATTCGGTGTCAGCAACTGTACCTGTGCTTGATTTACCAAACTGTACCTGGAGGTAGCCGCCAGCAGTAAAGAAATTAGTAGCGGCTGTGGTATTTGCAAAAGTAATTGTATCGGTAAATGTAATTGTCCAGGCGGCTGATCCAGAACCGGTGCCTGTAGTTTTACTTGCTGTACCTGTCCATCCTGTATATTGTGCTCCAACTGCATAGGCATTGTAACGATTTGTATAACAATTCCCAATGTCTGTTCCTACGGCAGCTAATGCGGTAATGGTTTGTCCTGCTGTAGGATTACTTCTGGAGGTGAGTGTAGTTGGCTGCTGGTTGCCCATTGATGTAATGGTACTGTT
>Ga0209083_1002644_pt1 | contig 16503 bp, 16 predicted proteins | sample AM7aDNAmetaG_FD_184132 | JGI IMG/M metagenome (GOLD analysis project Ga0209083, IMG submission 184132) | Freshwater microbial communities from Finland to study Microbial Dark Matter (Phase II) - AM7a DNA metaG (SPAdes) (version 3) | ecosystem: Environmental > Aquatic > Freshwater > Lake ...
CACAAAACCAGAGCAAGCAGAACGCTGCGACTTCTGGCGGAAGAGAATCAAAACTTATTTGTGCACTGGAAAGTGGGGTATTACTCGATGGTTAGATGATGGGAGCCGGATGAGCGGGGACGTTCCTTTCCGGTTCTGCGAGGGGCTGGAGGTGAAATTCCTCCGGTCTACTCACCTCAAACATCAAGTCAGCAACGCTATGTCGGAAGGCTTAAACAGCAAAATCCAGTTGTTAAAGGCGACTGCCCGAGGGTTTCGAAGCTTCGAAAGCTATCGAACAAGAATCCTCTTTTACTGTGGGAAACTGGATATGACAATCTAACGGCGCAGTAATATGAAATTTCTTTTCCATTAAATTCCGCGAAGAGCCAAAACAAAAAATATTTATTCTAAAGTTTTAATAACATGTATAAATGAAAGGTGCTTTAAATAAAAATATAAGCAATATTATTGGTAAAAATATAAATAAAAAAATTGTTGTAATAGAATCAGATGACTGGGGAAGTATTCGGATGCCTTCAAAAAAAGTTTTTAAAGAAATGAATCAAAAAGGAATTGATTCTTATGGCGATACAGCTAGATTTAATAAATATGATACTCTTGCATCAAAATCTGATTTAACAGCATTATTTGAAACACTTTCTTTATTTCGCGATATACAGGGTAATACACCAGTTTTTACAGCCGTAAGTGTGGTAGCAAATCCTGATTTTATTAAAATTCGTGATAATGATTTCCGTAAGTACTATTATGAACCATTTACAAAAACACTTGAACAATATTACGGAATAAACAATCCATTTCCCTTGTGGTTGGAAGGTATAAAAAACAAACTATTTGTACCACAGTTTCATGGACGTGAACATCTCAATGTTGCTGTATGGATGAATGCTCTTCGTGAAAATGATATAGAAACAAGATATACTTTTGAACAGGGTTGCTGGGGGTTTAACAATAAGCATCGACATGGTATTACGTATCAAGCGGCATTTGATATAGAGAATAAGGAAGAGCTTGACCAACAAGAAGAAATTATAAAAGATGGTTTGGACTTATTTGAAAAAAAATTTGGTTATAGGGCAAAATATTTTGTTCCCCCAAACGGCCCATTCAATAATAAATTGGAAAAAATATCATTTGATGGCGGAATTAAGTTTATGTCAAAATCCAAAATACAGTTTGAACCTATAGGAAATGGAATAAATAGAAAGGTTTTCCATTATTTGGGGCAAAAAAACAAATTGGGGCAGTATTATATTACGAGAAATTGTTTTTTTGAGCCAAGTGCGCCAGGAAAAGATTGGGTTGATAGTTGCCTTAAAGAAATATCAATAGCTTTTCGATGGCACAAGCCAGCTGTGATTAGTTCACACCGTGTAAACTATATAGGTGTACATAGTTCATTAAATCGTGATAATAGTTTGCATAAACTTACAAGATTGTTAGAAAATGTTCTTAAAACATGGTCAGATGTCCAATTTCTTACTACTGATATGCTTGGTGAGATCATAGCGAAATGATTAAAAGTTTGAGAAACATCAAATCCTCCATTATTCAAAATCTAATCAATATTCCTGGATGGAGAACCAAAAGAAAAATTGTTGTTATCGAGTCTGATGATTGGGGTTCAATTAGAATGCCATCGATTGATGTATATAATGCCTTTGTAAAAAAAGGCTTTAGGGTTGATGTGAGTGATTTCAATCGCCTTGATTCTCTTGAAAGTAATGATGATCTTATTGCTTTGTATGAAGTATTAGAAGTTTATCGAGATATGCATGGCCATCATCCAGTATTTACAGCTAACTGTGTAGTTGCTAATCCCGATTTTAAACAAATTAAGGATTCATCTTTTACTCACTATTATTATGAACATGTTAATGAGACATTGAAACAATACCCGAGACGTGATAAAGTATTGGACTTATGGCAAGAAGGAATAGCTAATCGATTGTTTTATCCCCAGTTTCATGGGAGGGAGCATTTAAATATTATTCGATGGATATCCGCTCTAAAAATTGGATCAGATAATCTTAAGTATACTTTTTGCAATAATACTACGTATTCTGGTGTAAATGATTATAATTATATGGAAGCCTTTGATCTTGATATTCAAGATGATCTTAATAGTCATATTGCAACAATAACCGATGGGTTGAATATATTTAAAGAAATATTTGGCTATTCATCTAAATCATTTATTGCTCCATGTTATATTTGGAGCCCTGAAATTGAAAAGTCTATATTTGAATATGGGATACGTTATATCCAAAGTGGGTCATTTCAATTAATACCAAAGGGAGGTATAAATAATTATAAAAAAAAGTATCATTATTTGGGTGAAATAAACGCTCATAATCAGCTTTATCTATTGAGAAATTGCATATTTGAGCCTTCTTTAATAAATAAAATTAATGCAATAGATTACACAATTAAATCAATGATAAATGCATTTAAAATGAATAAGCCAGCTATAATATCATCTCATCGTATTAATTATATCGGATCTCTGGTTGAAGAGAACCGCGCTTATAATCTTTCGTGTTTAAATAATTTATTGAAAATAATATTAGAGAAATGGCCTGATATTGAGTTTATGACATCTGATCAATTAGGTGATTTAATTATTTCTGAGCGTTTAGTAAAATAATATGAAAGATATAGTAAAGATATTTGTTACTGGTGATTTATGTTTTTTATCAAAAACAGAGCGACTTATTATTGATGATAAATATGAAAAAGTATTTAATGATATAAATAACGATTTCCTTAATAATGACTTAAATATTGTTGATCTTGAATGTCCTATAACTGATCATAAAGAGGGTATTCATAAATCAGGTCCTTTATTGAAAACTGATAGTAACACTATTAAAGTATTATCCTATCTTCATGTTAATCTTGTAGCTATGTCCAATAATCATATTATGGACTATGGAGTTAAAGGGTTAAAAGATACAATAGCATTTTGTGCGGAATCAGGGATTGATATTGTTGGTGTCGGCAACACACTTTTAGAAGCAAGAAAACCATTTTTTAAAGAAATAAAAGGGAAAATAATATCCGTACTTAATTTTACAGAAAACGAATTTTCATGTACTTATGGTGACTATCCTGGAGCAAATCCCTTAAATCTTATTGATAATTATCGTGATATTGTAAAAGCAAAAAGTAATGCAGATTTTGTACTAGTTCTCTTTCATGGAGGCAATGAGTTTTATAATCTTCCTAGTCCCCGTGTAAAGAAAACATGTCGATTTTTTGTGGAAGCAGGAGCTGATGCTGTTGTTATGCACCATTCTCATACATTGAGTGGTTATGAAATATATGATAACACACCAATATTCTATGGGTTAGGAAATTTCAATTTCGAATGGGAAGGTAGAGTAAACGTTCCCTGGAATTACGGTTATACTGTAAGGTTTGTACTGTCTGAAAACAAAACAAAATTTGAGATATTGCCACATCAACAAAGTAATGGTACTCAAGGAACTTTTAAGTTACACGGCGATGAAAAGAACAATATTTTAGAGAATATAGCAGAGTTAAATAGAGTAATACAGGATGATGCTGAGCTTAATATAAGATTCAAATCTTTCTGCAGAGAAAAAGAGTCTCTCTATGCGATGTATTTTCAGCCATACTCTGGAAAAATACTTCCTCCACTCTATCGCAGAGGGTTGCTCCCAAACCTGTATTCAAAACAGAAAACAAGACTTATCCTTAATCTGATTCGTTGTGAATCACATAGAGATATATTTTTGCATTTGCTCCAAAAATAAAATATAATATATGTGTGGAATAGTTGGCTATTATCATTCCTCAGGTGAATATATTGATGATTCATCCTCTATTCTCACAATGCTGGAACTTCAGAAGCATCGTGGACCAGATGATTCTGGCATAAGAGCATTTCATCTATCACAAATACGATCACAAAAGCTTTCGACTAATGAGGTTGTTTCGTTAACCGATAAATTTGATGGCGTTCTTGCGTTTAACCGCCTAAGTATCCTTGATCTTTCAGAAAATGGACATCAGCCGATGTGTACTAGTGATGGTATGGTTATTCTTGCATTTAACGGTGAAATCTACAATGCCTTTGATTTTAGAAATGAATTGTTAAACGATGGAGTACGTTTTAAAAGCACAACTGATACCGAGATTATACTTAATTTGTATAAAAAATACGGATTCGATAAGATGGTCAGCAGTTTAAATGGGATGTTTGCTATTGTTGTAGTTGACCTCCGTGAACGAAAGATCTTTCTTGCAAGGGATCGTTTTGGTATTAAGCCAATGTACCTCTATCAAAAGTCAGGATTTTTTGCCTTTTCATCTGAAATGAAAAGTTTTTTTGCTTTGAAAGAGTTTAAGGCACAATTGAATACCACCCTTCTTGATGAGTATCTGCTCTTCCGTTCTACCTATAACAATACTTTACTTAAAGACGTAACTCCCTTGGAACCAGGTACCTATATCATTTATTCACCAGATGAGGGCTTTTCAAAGTTTAAGTATTTTGATGTCGAAAATTACCATCGTGATATAGATGTTTACACAACTCTTAATGCTTTCAAAGAAAAATTTAAATTCGATCTTCAGGCCAGTGTTAGGCGACAGTTAGTCAGTGATGTAAAGCTTGGATGCCAGTTGTCAGGTGGTATTGATTCATCACTTGTAACATGGATGGCAAAAGAGAGTAAGCAAGATGATTTGCTCGAAAGTGTTTCGATTATTTTTAATGAAAAACATTTCAGTGAAGAGTCCTATATAGATGATGTTGCAGCACTGAATGGTATTACAGCTCACAAGTTCACACTTGACAGTACATCGTATATGGCAGCTTTCCAAAATGCTGCATGGCATTTTGAAGCACCGCTGAACCACCCGAATACCATTGGAATTTATCTTCTTTCTAAAAAGTCAAAAAAGTATGTGACTGTTTTATTGAGCGGTGAAGGGGCTGATGAGGTATTCGGTGGTTATGATCGGTTTGCAACTCTTACTCACCCGTATTTGATTTCTTCAATAATTGTTGAGTCAAAACGTAACAGACAAAATATATTATCCTTTGCAAGAGGATATACCCATTCAGCTTATCGGGCAGTTATGGCATCAGCGTTTATTACTCCGTATATGGCTTGTGTTGTGAGGCCTGAGTTTGCCCTACAAAAAGCAACTGAAATAAGAAGAGCACTATATCAGAGTTTATCAGGCTCATTGTTTGATCGCCAGGTTAAGTATGAAGTGAAGAGCTATCTCCCTGAATTACTGACTAGACAAGATACCATGTCGATGGCTCACTCTATTGAAAATAGGGTGCCTTTTCTGGATAATCTTCTCGTTGATAGCGCATTTACTATTCCAGAAAAGTATTTACTTTTTGCTCATGGAACGGTTCAAGAAACAAAGTATCTTATGAAATCCCTTGCGGCTGATATTTTTGGCGCTTCCTTTGCTTACAGAAAAAAAATGGGATTTGGTATTCCATTACGATCTTTTTTTAGTGATAACCAATTCAATTCTTGGCTTCAAGACGATATTATACCAAGTATCAGGCAACGGGGAGTTTTTGAGTCTAAACCGATAAAAAATTGGGTGAAAAAGATTAATTCAATTAATAGTATTGAACTGGAAACACTTTGGATAGCAATTTCATTTGAAGTATGGATGAAACAGTTTCAAATACAATGATAGCAATACATTCTTCCCCATCAAGCTTTAGCGACCGTTGGATAGCCTACTGCAAAAAAAAAGGAATAACATATAAGATTGTAAACTGCTATCAGTCTGACATCATGCATCAACTTGATGATTGTGATGCTCTGATGTGGCATTTCAGTCATCAAAGTTCTAAAGATGTGTTGTTTGCAAAACAGCTGCTCTATTCTGTGCAGGTTTCAGGGAAAAAAGTTTTTCCTGATTATAATACAATGTGGCATTTCGATGATAAGGTAGGACAAAAATATTTGCTAGAAGCTATAGAAGCCCCTTTAGTTCCTACTTGGGTTTTTTATGATAAACATGAGGCATTATCTTGGGTTGATAAAACAGATTTTCCAAAGGTATTCAAATTACGGGGTGGGGCAGGTTCGGCGAATGTGCAACTTGCTCACACAAAAAGAGAAGCTGTAAAGTTGATTAGAAAAGCGTTTGGTAGAGGGTTCAGTCAATATAACGCATTAGGTAATTTAAAAGAACGTATTAGAAAATACCAATTAGGAAAAACTGATTTGTTTGATGTATTTAAAGGTTCGATTAGGTTAGTATATCCTACAAAATACGCTCTTGTTGCTGGTCGTGAGCGTGGATATGTCTATTTCCAGGAATTTATTGCCAATAATAATCACGATATCAGAGTTATTGTTATCAGTGATAAAGCGTTTGCCATTAAGCGTATGGTGCGTGATAATGATTTTCGCGCATCGGGTAGTGGTAATATTTTATATGAAAAACAAAATATTGATGATGCCACGATTGAGTTATCTTTTTTATTAGCAGAAAAAATACAATCCCAATGCATTGCTTTTGATTTTATATTCCAGAATGGTCTTCCTTTACTAATTGAAATAAGTTATGGATTTTTAAAAGAGGTATATGACCCATGTATTGGGTATTGGGATAAAAATTTGCATTGGTATGATGGTAAATTTGATCCTTGTGAATGGATGGTAATAAATGTGTGTAATGATAAGTAAAGTTAATAGAACAGAGAGGATTAAAATACAAGCACTCTATGTATTTGTATTTTTAGCAACCTGTCAACAAATTACATTATTCAATTCTCAATATTTTAATCTTACATGGATCGGGTATTTTATATATTTAATTATTAACTTATATACATATAAAGAAAGTTTTGCTTTTACCAAAGAAATAAATAAATATTTATTTCCAATAATAATATATTGGTGTTTGGTAATAGTAATGAATTATGTTTTTTACGAGCCTGATGCAAAATTAATATATGCAGAAATAAGGCAGGAATTTATGGGGATAGTATTAATGTGGATGATGATTAATAATATCAAACAAGATCTATATAAGTTAAATAATGTATTAAATGTATTTGTCGCTTCCAATTTATTATTAGTGTTTTTATATTTCCTAAATATAGGTGTTGACTATAATTCTGAAGGGCGTGTAAACATAATACTAAATAACTCTAATAGTATAGCTTATTGGTTTGGTATTTCTATTATAATTCTTATCAATAAAATAACCATGCAAAAAAATATATCATTATATAAAAAATTTTCTTTTGTCTGTATTATTGTATTATTTATAATAATTATAATTAAAACAGGATCACGTGGTGGGTTAATAACTTTCCTGGCTGGTTATATTGTTTACTTTTTAACAATAAACAAAACATTAAAAACGAAAATATATATTCTTATAATATCATTTTTTATAGGTGTTTTTGGATTTAATTATATATTTAAGTCACCTATTATACAAAAAAGAATGAAGAGTCAAAAAGAAGATTCTTCTCTAGGGGGGCGAATGCCAATATGGGAAAATACAATTGATCTCATTAATGAAAATCCTTTATTTGGGGTTGGACCCGGAAAATATGAAATGAGAATTAGTGAAAATTATGGATTTAAAAATACACACAATGAGTTGTTAACAATCTTGGTTTATACAGGCTTTACTGGTCTATCTGTTATGTTATGGTTCCAAATTAAATTATTTTATAATATATATAAATCAAAATTTACAACTTTGACTGCTTTAAAATATTCATTATTTTTTATGTTTTTGATATATATGATAACAGCAGGAGGAGCATTACCATCATTAACAACATGGGTAATATTTGGAATTATTGCATCAACAAAAGACAGTAAATATATAAATAATAAATTAATATTCAATAAATATCAAAATAGATATGGAATATCAAAAATTCGTTAAATATATTTTACATTTTTTTTCATATAAACTTCAAATGTTTATATATTTTATTTATGGAAATTTCAAATATAAAAAATCTTATTCAGAAAATGGCGAAGATTTAATTCTCATAAAGTATTTTGAAAACCATAACATAAAAAATGGTGTATACGTAGATATTGGATGTTTTCATCCGGTTTGGATCTCTAACACATACTTATTACATAAGAAAGGGTGGAATGGTTATGCTATTGATATTGATCAACAAAAGTGTAAATATTTTAGATTATTAAGGGGAGATAAATGTATTGTACAATGCGGAGCAATAACCGATAAGCATAGTGCTAATCGAGATATTGAAGTATACAAATTTCAAAATGCTTATTCATCAATTGATACAATAGATAAAAATACAGCTGATTTATATAGAAAAAATATTGGAGTTGAATATAAAATAGAAAAAGTTACTAGTGTCTTCATTTGTGATTATTTTGTTACATTGGGTAAAATTAATTTATTAAATATTGATATTGAGGGACTTGATGAATTAGTCTTATTAAATATTGATTTGAGCGTTATAGATCCAGAAATTATATTGTTTGAAAATAATGAAATAAGAGGCGGTTCTGCCGAAGTAAAAAATCATCTAAATATTCATGGTTATGAGCTACTATTTATAAGTGGTGGTTCTATATGTTATTCGAAAAAATCATTGATTAAATAATGAAAAACAAGATTAATTCTATTTGCTTTATAGGGCAGGGTTTGGAAGGTGGAGGTATAGAGAGAACATTGTCCAGTCTTGCTAATTATTATTTCGAATTAGGTGTTAAAGTTAGTATAATATTGTTATTTAAAACTGATAGTTTTTATTATATAAATCCGGATATTAAAGTACATTATCCAAATATTTCAAGAGATAATTGTAATAAATATACTTACGCTATAAAGCTATTGCCCTACCTTAGAAATACTATTATTCATATTAAACCCGATGTTGTTTTAAGTTTTAATGAATGGTATAATCCTTATGTATTACTTGTAACCCAAGGACTTAAAATTCCAGTTTTTGTTTCTGACAGAATGAGTCCGAACATTAAATTAGATTATTTTAATAAAATATTAAAAATAATTATTTATAAAAAAGCCGCTGGAGTTATATCTCAAACAAAATATGCAGCAGAAATATTAAAACGTAATGTAAACCCAAAACAAATTATTGTAATACCAAATCCTTTAAATGTTATTAATGATAATAATAAAATAAAATATAAATCAATAGTTAGTTTAGGTAGATTATCCAAAGAAAAAGGCCATAAATATTTAATCGAAGCCTTTTCTCTGATTACTGCATCTGAGTGGGAACTACATATTATTGGAGATGGACCAGAAAGAGTATTCTTAGAAGAAATGTCAAGAAAACTTTGCCCAGATAAAATTGTGGTATTTCATGGACATCTTAAAGAATTTTCACAAATAATGTGCAAAGCTCAAATATTTGTACTTCCTTCCCTTTCAGAAGGTTATCCTAATGCATTGATTGAGGCTATGTCTGTACCACTTGCATGTATAAGTACTAATTGTGTTTCAGGACCAAGTGACATTATTCAAAATGGTTATAATGGTATTTTAGTTAATGTAGGTGACTGCTATGATTTAGCAGATAAAATAAATATGTTAATAAATGACAAAGATTTAAGGACAAAAATATCTGTGAATGCCTATAAAATCAGAGATACACTCAATTTCACAGATATTGCCTTAAAATATCTGCAATATATGAATAATTCAATTATTTGAATAAATATTTTATATATGAATATTTTGCATTTATCAAATGTTATAGGAGAAAAAAAAGGTGGCGGGGTACATGAAGTAGTATCTAATTTATATAAATATCAAAAATTACTCCAACATGAACCCCATATATGGTATCCTGGATTACAAAAAGATTCGGATTCTATTGCTTTAGATGATAATATTAAAGCATTAAAAACTTTTGGAAACAACAAGTATAAAATAATACAAGATATATTTACATCTTTACCAAATGAGGTGCAAAATTACGATATAATTCATCAACATGGAATTTGGACTTCAATAAGTTTATATTCACAAAAAATAAGAAGGCAATTAAACATTAAATCCGTTATTCAACCCCATGGATATTTAGACCCATATCGCATGGAAATATCAAAATACAAAAAAAAATTAATGTATTTATTTTTTGAAAAAAATAATATAATACATTCTGATGTTATAATTGCTTGTTCAGAACCAGAGGCTTTATATTTTAAAAAAATATTTTATAATAAAGATGTAGCTATTATACCCAACGGAATACCGTTAGATTTTGTAAATTCATTAAATACTGATACGCTAAATTTAAGATTAAAAACCAAGCATAGATTATTATTTATTTCGCAAATTATCCCCCTTAAAGGTTTGGATCGTTTGTTTAAAGTTATTGCTAATATTGGTATTGACAAATTTTCCAATTATGAATTTATTATTTCTGGATATGGAGATAATAGATATATTATATCTTTAATTCATTTAGTTAATAATCTTAAAATAAATAATTTAGTTTCATTTATTGATCCACAATATGCGAAAAATAAAATTGATTTATTTGATTCTGCTGATTTTTTCATATTTCCATCATATAATGAAAACTATGGTATAGTAGTTGCCGAAGCTTTGGCAAGAAAAATTCCAGTATTAGCTACAAAAGGTACCCCTTGGGAGGAATTAAATACACATAATTGTGGATTTTGGGTAGATAATAATAATGAAGGCATTAAAAGTGGTTTATTAAAAATATTGCATACCTCTGAGCAAGATCGAATTATAATGGGTGAGAGAGGTAAAGAATTGATTAAGACTAAATATTTGTGGGATTATTCAGCAAAAAAAACAATTGAACTGTATTTATGGATTCTTAATAAAGGTACTAAGCCCAGTTTTGTCATTTAATATTGTTTTCTATATTTATTTATAATGTTGAATAATAGTAATATTTTATTATTTGTTCCAGGTGGCGAAGGTATATATGGGACTGAAATAAAAAAAAAGCTTGAACAAAATGGAGCTTATGTTAAGATTTATAACGAAAGACCTTCATCATCTTTTTTAAACAAGGCATTTATAAGATTATTTAAACAGTACTCCTATATTCTTATTGATATTTATATAAAAAAAATTATTGAAAAAAATGTTAATATACAGTTCAATTGGGTGTTGATAATAAGAGGGGAAGCTTTTCATCCCAGTACTATAAGGATTTTAAGGAAATCATATCCAAATGCTAAATTTATTTTATACCTCTGGGATTCTATAAATAATACAGATACTAGAAATATAATTCCATTTTTTGATAAAGCATTTTCTTATGACCCTTTTGATGTTTCTAATAACTCATTATTGATATATCAACCAACATTTTATCTTGATCAATACAGGGATATTCCAAATGTTAAGCTTTATGAAGTTGATAGTATATTTATTGGCACAATACACTCTGACAGATTTGATGTTTTAAATCAGATAAAGTTACAATTGTCATATCAGTGTTTATCATATTATTATTATATGTACTTTCCACACCGTATCTTGTATTATAGAAAATATATTATTGATTCTGAATTTCGCAATACAAGCTTACATGAATTCCATTTTTCAATGCTTTGCCTTGAGAAAACCATAGCCAAAATATTAATTGCACGATCTTCACTTGATATCACTCATCCTGTTCAAACAGGTTTAACACTGCGTCCGATTGAAATGCTTGGAGCAAAAAAAAAACTTATTACTACAAATCATAATATTAAGTATTATGATTTTTACGATCAACAAAATATATTAATAATAGATAGAAAAAAACCAGTAATAGATAAAGACTTTATTTACTCCCCATATAACGATATAGATTTGCATATTTATAATAAATATTCCTTGCAATCTTGGGTTAATACAATATTTTCATAGATATTAATTTATTTCTTTTGTACTTATTATTTTTTAAACGTCCACTAGATATTATATTATCTTTATTAGGTCTTATTATTATATCTCCTTTATTATTAGTAATTACCTTTTTATCTTATTTTGTATTTAATAGTTCTCCATTTTATTTACAAGATAGACCAGGTAAAAATGGAAAAATATTTAGGCTTATCAAATATAAAACGATGAATGACAACTGTGATCTCACTGGTACATTGCTTCCTGATAACCAACGAATAACCGCTTTTGGAAGATTTATGCGTAATTATTCGCTTGATGAATATCCTCAATTACTTAATGTACTTAAAGGTGATATGAGCTTGATAGGCCCTCGTCCACTATTGGTTAAGTATCTTCCCCTTTATAATAAATACCAATCAAGACGTCATGAAGTTAGGCCTGGCATGACTGGTTGGGCTGCAGTTAACGGGCGTAATGCGCTTTCATGGGATGAGAAGTTTGAACTTGATGTCTGGTATGTTGATAACATATCTTTTTTTCTCGATGTAAAAATATTAGTGTTAACGTTTCAGAAAATGTTAAAACGCGAAGGTATCAATCTTGTTCATAATCATATAAATACTCCTTTTAATAGTAAACAAGATAAAATCTGATATGGCAAACAAGGTTTTGATTATTGCTCCGCATCCTGATGATGAAGTTCTTGGTTGTGGTGGTATAATGAAAAAATATACCCATAATGGTGATGATGTTTACGTAATTATTATGACGAAAGGAACTCCCTCACTTTATTCTGATGAAAAAATCATAAAAGTGAGAAGAGAAGCATTACAAGCTCATAAAATATTGGGTGTAAAAGAAACAAAATTTATGGATTTCTTTGCACCGGAATTAGATTTATGTTCTCTTGCCGTAATCTCAGAAGCAATATCTTCTGTAATAAAACAATACAATATTAATATCCTTTATATCCCGCATCGTGGAGATATACATCATGACCACCGTGCTGTTTTTAATGCAAGCATTGTTGCTGCTCGTCCTGTTGGTAATTATTCAGTAAAGCAGATTTACGCTTATGAAACTTTGTCCGAGACTGAATGGGCACCTCCCTTTAGTGATGATGCGTTTATCCCGACATATTTTGTTAATATTCAAGACGAAATAAACGATAAAGTTAATGCTTTGATGTGTTATACAGGTCAGATAAAAGAGTTCCCTTCATCAAGATCAGTAATTGCATTAAGGGCTTTGGCACAATATAGAGGTGCAACTGTTGGTTTTTCTTCAGCAGAGGCATTTATGCTTATTCGTTCTATACAATCATAATGATTTGCCCAATGAGAGAAACTATTATTGCAATTATGTCATCGATCGCGGATGATTCTGATTTGCATCTTAAGTCTGAACTTCATGACCAAGATGTTTTACTCGAATGTGGACTTGACTCGCTTGGTTTTGCCATTCTTGTTGCGCATCTGGAGGAAGAGTTTGGTTACGATCCTTTCAGTTTGATGGATCAACCATATTATCCAAGAACATTTGGCGAATTTGTTGCCATCTATCAAAAGTATGCTCCGTGATGTTTGAAACCTTGTTTCAACTACTTTCTGAACTGCCACCTGATGGTCGCGCTCTTCTTCTGCCTTCGGAATGTATTCCTATGGCCACATTGAGAAGGGATGCATCCCTTTTAGCTCAGCACTCTCAACTTCCGAAGGGTTGCCGGATTGCTTTATGCGGCCTTTCTCCGCTAAAACTAATAAAAGCTGTTATAGCGTTTGATGGAACCGTTAATGTCATGCTCCTTTTGCCAGCATCAATGGATGCGAGAACCACCAATCAACTGATACAATCTTCTCATTGTACTCACCGTATTGATGCATTATTGGATGAACCTGAATCGATTGCTTCACTACTCAACTTACCATTGAGAGATGAAGCACCAACACGTTGGCTGCTTGCCTCTTCAGGGACAACAGGTACACCAAAACTTATTGAGCATACGCTTGCTTCACTTTGTCGTTCTGTCAAGCGGGATACTGTGTGTGGTTCGGAGTTTGTTTGGGGGCTTCTTTACGATCCTTGTCGTTTTGCTGGAATGCAGGTTGTGTTGCAGGCACTGCTCTCAACTTCAGGACTGTGTGTTTCTGAATCAATGGATTTTGATACTCAAATCACTGGTTTTATTGCAAACAAGGTAAATGCACTCTCGGCAACACCTTCGCTTTGGCGCAGGTTGTTGATGGATGGGAGAATAGCCGAACTACCGTTACGTCAGATTACACTTGGCGGAGAAACCGTTGATCAGAACATTCTTGATGCATTGAAACATGCTTTTCCTGTCGCGCGAGTTATACATATCTATGCGTCAACAGAGGTTGGTACAGGGTTTTCTGTGCATGATGGATTTGCCGGTTTTCCTGCTAATTGGATTGATAGCGTGATTGCACCGTTACCGTTACGTGTACGTGAAGATGGTCATCTGCTTGTCAAACCTTGGATTCTGCCAGGGGGAAAGGAGATACTTGATCGTGTCGATGCAGATGGTTATCTTGATACGCAGGATTTGGTAAGAGTAGAGGGTGATCGGGTGTTTTTTTTAGGAAGGGCATCGGGTGCAATAAATGTTGGAGGTAACAAGGTTAATCCAGAAGAAATTGAATGCTGTATAAGAGAAGTTGAAGGGGTTTATGATGTTCGGGTTTATGCAAAAAAAAACAGCATAATGGGTCAGATTGTAGCTGCTGAGGTTGTATCTGCTATTGAGGTAGAGCCCGAACCATTACGGAAAAGCATTCAGCGTCATTGCCGCTCGCATCTTGAAAACTGGCAGGTACCTGTTTTTATTTCATTTGTGACTGCCTTGAAAGAAACCTCTTCCGGTAAACGAGAGAGATTGCCAGTATGAAAATAATTGTTGTTACCGGAGCTACCCGCGGACTTGGGCTGGCAATTTCCAGGCAATGTGTTGATGACGGTTATCGGGTTGTGGCCGTAGGTCGTACTTTGAGTAGTGGCCTTGATGCTCTGATATGCAAACATCCTGAACAGGTCGTTTTTGAGCGGTACGATTTTTCAGATACTATCGGCATTCATGCGTTTGCCCTCCATATCACCAAAACTTGGGGTCGTCCATGGGGGTTGGTTAATAATGCGGCTCTTGGAAATGACGGGGTTCTTGCAACGCTGCATGAGCGCGACATTGGCGCATTGATCCGGGTTAACATTGAGGCGCCTATACTTCTTACAAAGTATCTTCTTCGCCCTATGCTGATCAACAGTGCGGGGCGCATTATAAATGTCTCCTCCATCATAGCTGCGACGGGCTTCAATGGCCTTTCGGTTTATGGTGCAACTAAAGCTGCTCTGGCGGGATTTACCCGTTCATTGGCACGTGAGGTTGGGAAGGCAAATATCACTGTCAATACTTTGGCACCAGGATATATGGAGACAGAAATGACCTTGGCCCTTCAGGGAGACAAACTTGAATCAATCAAGAGACGTACTTCTTTGGGACACCTTGCCACGGTTACAGATGCAGCTTTTGCTGTGAGTTATCTCCTGAGCGAACATGCGGCAAACGTAACAGGTACGACTATTACTGTTGATGCGGGGAGTACGGCTTGATGCTGAATCTCGACAATCTGCAAGTCAGACAAGCTGTGGATGGCGATGCTCAGGCGGTTGTTGATCTTCTTTCTGATAATGGCATGAACCCATATTGGAAAAATAAGTCGCAATGGTATCATTTTTATCGTGATTATCCTGAAGGATCTCCTTTGTCGATAATTGCTGAATGCGATGGTAAGGTGATCGGGCATTATGGGCTTCTGCCGGTTAAATTTGGTACGTGGGAAGCTATGCTTGGACTCCATGCCCACGTAGCAGCGCCATATCGAGGTTTAATGGTAATTTCCATGTTGATGAAGGATGTTGACCGGTATGCAATTGATGCAGGAGCAAAGGCGATATGCGGGTTCGCAAATCCTCAGTTTTCCTTGATTAAAAAAACGTTTTTCAAATGGAAAATTCCTTTTTGGCTTGGGTTCAAATCAGGTTTGACTGTTGATGATTTGAAAAGGGATGATGCTCCTTTTTTCTTTTCTTACTCTGATAAATGGTTTAAGTGGCGTTTTGGTAGCGTAAAAAATATTTATTTCAGCCGCTATATAACGAAAGAGAGGATCGAAAAAAGGCAGTTACTGAAAAGCATTCGGGAGGCTTCTCTGTCAGATGAAATGATGTTATCAGGTTGCGAAGGTTGGTCGAAGCACTTTATGTTTACTCAAGAACAAAAAGGTCAATTCTGCCAGCCATTTTCTTTGAAGGTCTATGATAAGGAGCTAATTGCTGCTGGCATTTACAAGCCGGAAAAATGGTTTATTGAAATGGGGGATTCTGACACGTTTAAGTATAGTCCTTGGGATATGTAGCAAAACATATTGAAACAGAGGTCGGTTAATGGAAAAGTTTAACTCAAAAATTATTATACCATGCAGGAACAACAGTTTATCAATGCTTTGAAAGAAGCTCTTGAAATTCAGGATAGAGAGGTTTTGATCACAGATGATTTCAGGCACTATCCAGAATGGGATTCTCTGGCGCAACTGACGCTTATTGCTATGCTTGATGAAG
>Ga0209083_1002646_pt1 | contig 16480 bp, 26 predicted proteins | sample AM7aDNAmetaG_FD_184132 | JGI IMG/M metagenome (GOLD analysis project Ga0209083, IMG submission 184132) | Freshwater microbial communities from Finland to study Microbial Dark Matter (Phase II) - AM7a DNA metaG (SPAdes) (version 3) | ecosystem: Environmental > Aquatic > Freshwater > Lake ...
AATTTTTATGAGCCTTGGTATGGTTATAATTATAATAACTATAATAACTATAATAACTGGTATTATGGCGGTGGACTTAGTTACGAAAATAAAAATCATCCAAAGCAAAAACATAATGGATATTATGAACATCAAAAACAAAATCATGGTGGTGGGAATTCAGATGCGGTAAGATATGATAGAAAAAATGATAAAAATGAAAAACACAATAATCGTTCTGATTATACTCCACGAATGAATACAATTCAATCTAATTCATCAAATAAGCAATATTCAGAGCCTCAAAATATCAGATCGAACACAAGAATTCAATCAAATGAATCTGTAGATAGAAATTCAACAAGAGGTAGTTACTCTGTACATTCCAGAACTTCAGTAGATAGCAGAAACTCTACACCAACAAGAAATTACTCAGAACCAACAAGAGGTAGTTATCAACGTTCAGTAGATAGTAGAAATTCAACTCCATCAAGGAGTTATTCACCATCTAACTCTCAATCAACAAGGAATTATTCAGCGCCAAGCAATAATTCAGCGCCAAGCAATTTCTCATCTCCATCTAGAAGTTATTCTTCGCCTTCTCCGTCTTTTAACAGTGGAAATTCTGGTGGAAATTCAGGTAATTCTGGAGGTGGATCTACTGGAACAAGAGGTGGAAGATAAAAACTACAAATAACAAGAATGTTGCGCAATAACACAATAGATGTTATTGCGCAACATTTTTTAAATAAAAAATAAACTTTTATAACACTATAATATATAATCTATAATCAATCTAAATTGATTAAAAAATAATTAGATAAATATGGAAGAACTTTATGCACAACTTTTAGAACAATTTGCAATTGTACAAGAAAGACACGCAAAATTCGTTGAAAAAGGTAACAAAACTGCTGAGGCAGACGTAAGAGCCGCACTTGGACAAATCAAAAAGTTGGTTACTCCTTACAGAGCAGCATCAGTTGAAGCAACAAAAAAGTAGAAAAAAATTGCTTAAAATAAAAAAGGGAAGTCTTAAAAACTTCTCTTTTTTTGTTAAAAAATCAACAAAATCAAGCATTCCATAAAAAAATATTTATATATACTATATGTTTATAAAAAATGATAAAAATTCTGAAAAAAATAAAAAAGTATTTTTTAAAAAAATAGAAGATGCTGGATTAAATGATCTTTATAACTATAGTGAATCTATATATTCTAACAATAAAACCAAAATTAAAATAAAATGTAAAATTCACAATGAATACTTTTTTCAAACTCCTTATGAACATTTAAAAGGATATAACTCATGTCCATATTGCTCTACTAGTAAAAAAATGAACAACAACACTTTTATAAAAAAGGCAAATATAGTACATAATAATAAATTTGATTATTCTTTAGTTAATTATAAAAATAGTAAAATAAAAATAAAAATAATTTGTAAAAAACATGGTATTTTTGAACAAATGCCATATCTACACTTACAATCACACAATTGCCCTATTTGTAAGATATCTTATCAAGAAAATTTTATAGAAAATGCCAGTAACTTACATAATCACAAATATGATTATTCTAAAATAAATTATATAGACAATTCATCAAAAATAGATATAATATGTCCTGATCACGGAATATTTAAGCAAACACCTCAACATCACTTAAGAGGATTTGGTTGTCAAAAATGTAGCAGTAGTAAAGGGGAAACTATGATAAGCAATATATTAAGTAACTTAAATATTAATTTTGAAACTCAAAAAACATTTGGCAATTGTAAAAATAAAAATGAATTACCTTTTGATTTTTATCTTACAGACCACAATTTATGTATTGAATTTGATGGTAGGCATCATTATGAGCCAATTGAATATTGGGGAGGTATTGAAAAATTGAAATACACTGAAAAAAATGATAAAATAAAAAGTAAATATTGTGAGTCTAATAATATTCAGTTAATAAGAATAAAATATGACATAAAATTTGAAAGAATAAAAGAAATTTTAGAAAATTTAGAATAAAAGAGGGGATTAATTATTTAATCTTCTCTTTTTTATTTTAATATAAATTAGTATATTTGTAATATGAAGGTAATATTTTTGGACATAGACGGAGTTATGAATTCCCAACTTTTTTATGAAAAAAGACATAAAAGAAGATGGCTTAGACCTATTACGTATTGGTGGATTTTAAAATCAAAAGTTAAATATGTTCTTAATGGATTTGAACACAAAGGTGTATCTCTTGCTAATTATAAACCACCAAAGAATCACGATAAATTTGAGTATCTTTTCAAAAGATTAGAAGAAGAAACTGAACCATTAAAATGGAAGTGGTTATCAGAGTTATGTAACACAGAAGACTATAAAATTTGTATATCCTCTGTATGGAAAAGACATTTTAACAATAATGATGAATGGAATATGGCATTAATTCTATTTGGATTCAATCCTGATGTGTTTGTAGGTATTACTGGAGGTCGAAGAACAGAACGTGGTACTGAAATAAAAGAATGGATGGATGAAGCTGTATTTGTTCACAATCAAACTATTGAAAAATATGCAATTCTTGATGATGATAGTGATATGTTGTCTGAACAAAAAACAAGTTTCTTTCAGACTGATGGATATTGTGGATTATCACCAAATGTTTTATATAGAATGAAGAGACATTTAAATAAAAATGAATAAAATGGAAAAAAGAAAATCTATATGTGTATTATGTGGTCAGGAGTGGGGAGTAAAAAATAAATTTACTAATGTATGTGAAAATCCTGAATGTGGTGGTTTTTGCACTTGGGGATATGAACCAATGAAACCTGAGAGTTTTACTATTGATGCTGACGGCAATTGGCACTTAAATCCACCGCCAAAAGATGAAGACTTATAAATAATTTTTAGTATTTTTTTGGTTATATCAAAAATTTTACATATTTTTGTCTAATTCTAATAACATAAAATATATAAAAATGAATATATCACACATTATCAATGATTTGTATATTTTTAATTTTGTAACCAACACATTCGCAGATAAAAAACACGAAAATGTAGTAAAAAGTATTCTTTTACAAAATGGGTTAGTTCAAATTGAAAAAGATGATAGTAAGTTTTCAGCAATATTGAAAGATAGAAAAAACAATCTCACAACAATTGAAGAATTGAAGGATTGTTTTTTATTTATTGAACAACCATTTGGCTCACAAAAATCTCCAGACTTTATTATTTGTGTTGCTGGATTTATACTTTGGATTGAATGTAAAAGTGGTAAAAAACTTGTTTGGAACACTGGATACCCAAAAACAAATTTACTAATAGTTTTTTCGTCTAAACTCGTAGATAAAACTATTTTGTTTTTTGGACAATTTTCCAAACTCATAGAAAAAAATCCAAAATTTGAAGAACAATACGAGGCATTGGACAAAATTTTAAAAAAATATTGTAAAGAAGAATTTGAAGAATTATTTGGAACAGATACAGGGTTTGACTTATATCATAGAAGGATGTTAAATGATAAAACCAAATATGAAAAAGACAGAGACTCCCTATTTGAAAGAACAAAAAATTTGTTAGGAATATAATTTACTTCAATAAATTATATGAACTCAAATTTTTATAGTTTTGGAAAACATCTTTTGTAAATTGTTCATATTTCAATTGAGTATCATTATTATAAAAAAAGTATTTCATTCCATTTATAATTTCACTAAAATGTAATTGCAACTCAATTTTAATTCTATCAACATTTAATTCTATAGCATAAGTATCAATAAAAGCATCAATAATGAATATTTCGCTATTCATTATTGATATATTTTTCATAATTTTTAAACAAAAATCACTTTGTTTCCCAGTTAGTTTAAAATAATCTCTATCAATATCTAAACAAATATTATAAATTTCATTTAAATTACTTTTAACAACTGGTAATTCAGATATTATATGATGTGAAAATCTATCATTTAAATCCTTATCACAAGTATATAAAACTAATTTTTGTTCTATATTACTTTTTAAATATTTAATTAAATTTTTAGAACTATAATATTTAATAAAATATATATTTGCTATAACACTTGTTATAAATCCTGTTATAATGCCAATTAAAAATAGTATCATAATTATTATTTTTTACTTTATATATTATCATTTCTTTGTTTTGTTTTTATTCATATATTTCTTTATATGGCAAATTCAAAACTTCTTCTGCTGATAAATTAGAAGAATTAAAATATAGCCCAATATATTTTTCAAAGTCCTCATTTTTTAATTTCAAATATAAATTATCTAATTTTGATCTATCTTCATTTGTAATAACCAGAACATGATTTTCAAAAGCATATTCAGTATTATTCTTAAGATAATAAAATTTCAATTTCTTTGAAATGGTTCTTGGCATCAATATACAATTTGTATGTTTGATATTTTCCCATACAATATACTTTTTCTTTTCCTGATTTTTTATATCTGTTATTTCTAATTTGTCTTTACCAATATGAGTAGAATATACTAATGTTTTTGTTCCAATATCATTTTCATTTGTTAGTTTTTCTTTATGCTGATTCCAAACCACCTCACCTATACCAACCTTAAAACCTTCATCCTTTAATGATATTATTTGCTTTGGAAATCCAATAACATTTTCAGAAAAATATATGTTTTTACCATATTTTAAAATAAAATCTTCAGTTACATTCTTCGTCTTTTGAATTATAATCAATGACACTTTTATAGCAACATTTTTAAAATTTACATCATTTTTAATATGTAATATATTACAATTTTCGTGTATTAAACTTCTAATTTTATTATAATATGGACTTGTCAATATTGAACTTGGAACCAAAAACGCTAATATTCCATCTTCTTCTAATAATTCTAAACATTTATAAATAAAAATATGTGTCAAATTCATTCTACCATCACAAGATGCCTTATATAATTTGCTAAGTTCTTTCTGTTGTTCTTTATCATAAAAAGAATATGTCAATTCAATATATGGTGGATTACCAACTATGAAATTGTATTTTTTTGTTATTTCATTATAAATAAAATCTTTATTAAATAAATTTACATTGATAAGATTAAACTTATCTTTAAATATTTCAGTATCAATTTCATATGCGTCTATATTTAGATTGTAATCTTTAAAAACATCAATAAAAGCACCATCACCAAAAGATGGTTCAAGACATTCTCCACTTAAATCAGCATGTTTTTTTATAATATTTACTATATCATTGACTTGATTATTTTCTGTAAAATATTGACCATATTGTTGTTGTTTTTTCTTCATAAATTTTAAATTGTTTTTATGTATATTCTATAAAAGAATATTGATTTTGTTTTTTGTTTTCCAATTTATTCCATAAAAATCAGATAGCCAACCTTCTTTTCTTGATTTATCATAAGCGTATCTTTTATTTTTACGAAATTCTTTTAATGTATATTTTTCTGCATATTCTTTACAAATATCATAATTACACTTAAAATATCCTCCACCATATTCACCACCATTAGTTTTATTTAATACATTATAACCTAAATCTTTATAATATCGTATATAATATATTTCAAGTTCTATTGCTTTTTTAATATCAATATACTCTGTTAGTTTTTGACAATCTGGCGATATTCCAGTTTCTTTAATATGTTTATAAACAGAACTACTAATATCTGTTGTTAAATGGTCTTCATATCGTTTATTATAATTATATGTCAATCCAACATAAACACTATTATCACTAAATTCAAATAAATATACTAATCTACTATGAAGGGTTCCACAAATTTTCATATGTGGGCAAATATCATTCATCCAATTATTTCTTAAAGCACCATCATAAGCACTTCTATATTTTTTACAAAATTCCTTTCTTGTATTACATTTCAATGCAATTTCTTGGCATTTTTCTTTTGTCCAATAATAATTTGAAACATGGCTTTCATATAACATATGAGCGCAGATTTCATCTAACCAATTATTTTTATATGCTGAATTATATGCACTTCTATATTTTTTCTTAAATTGATTTCTATTTTCACATTTAAACGATACTTCCTGACATTTTTCTTTTGTCCAATATACTACATTTTTAATTGATTCCATATGAGAGCAAAGTTCATCTAACCAATTATTTCTATGTGCTGCATTATATGAGCCTAAATATTTTTTATAAAAATCCTTTCTTGTATTACATTTCAAAGCATTTTCTTGACATTTTTCTTTTGTCCAATATACTCTATTTTTAATTATATACTTTCTCATAATATAATATCATCTGTTTTTATACCAAACTTGTCAATATAATTTAATAATACATGCTCAATCAATCTACTTTTATTTGTAGTCAATTTTTCAATTCCTTCTAAAACCTTTTTATCTATGGTGATAGTTATTTTTTTCTTATCCTTTTTCATAACCTTTTTTATTGTATATATAAATATTTTAAAGTCAAAAAACATTATTTAGGACATATTTTTATTATTTTTTGAAAATAATTAAAAAAACTTTTCAATTATTTACATTTATATAATAATAAAAAATTATGGCAAGACGCAAAATGTCAGATAATGAGAAGAAATCTAATCTTACAATAAATATAAATGAAAACTTATTAAAAAAGGTTGATAATCTAATTGAAAACGATGGTGATAAAAGATCCAGACTTATTGAAAGATTATTAAAAGAATATATTGAACAAAATAAAAATAAACTGGATGAAGACCTATAAAGGTGAAGCAACCAAATTAAAACCTAATCAGATATTTGTGTTCGGAAGCAATACAAACGGAAAACATGGCAAAGGGTCAGCTCTATCCGCCAGATTATATTTTGGTGCTAAATATGGTCAAGCGTATGGATTACAAGGACAGTCATATGCAATTGTGACAAAGGATTTGACAAAATATAAACATCCATCAATTTCTTCTGATCATATTATTGAACAAATAAAAAAACTATATTTATTTGCAGAAGAAAATCCTAATTTGGATTTTATAGTTGCATACTCAGGAACAAAAACAAATTTAAATGGATATTCAAATCAAGAAATGGCTAATATGTTTTCTGAAACATATATACCTAAAAATATAATATTTGAATACGAATTTTCAAAATTAATAAAAACAAAATGAGAGAATCAACAGAACAAGAAAAGAAAGATTATTATGATAAACTATTAAATAAATTAAAGCAAGACCCTTTATTTGACTTAAGACATGAATTTGGACAAATGCTAATGAGACATATTGATAGTTTCACAATAGATGAAAGAATAAGATATGAAGAGTTAAAAAGATTATTAAAAGAAAAATGAAAAAAAAACAAAAACTTTTTCTTTTAATATATACTAAATATGTATATTAATAATTATTTAGAAAATTTAAATAATATAACTAAAGAAATTGCTTATGTTTTTGGTTTTATTTGGGCGGATGGATATGTCGTTAATAATGGATTTGGTAAACATAATTATGTTGTAATTAAAATTCTTAAAAATGATGGTGAAAATATTAAAAACATAATACTCAGCACTAGTAATAAATGGAACATTTATTACTACGAACCAAAAGATAGACAGCCAACAATATCTTTTGTTTTAAATTCTCAAAATTTATCTAATTTTTTAACAAATAATGGAAAATATTCAAATTCAAGTGAAAATTATAATAACATTTTAAAAATAATACCAAAAAATTTACATATATATTTTTATAGAGGACTAATTGATGGTGATGGTTGTTTTTATAAGAAAGATTATTATTCATACTTTTCTATCACAGGAAATTATAATCAAGATTGGTCAAGTTGTGAAATATTTTTTAATAAAGAAAGTATAAAAACAAATATTACTAGAAAACATGGTGAAAAAAGTTCCTATTCTAGATTAGAAATAAGAGATAAAAAATCTTTATTAATATTAATTAATCTTTTATATAATAATAAAGATAATATTTTTCTTAAAAGAAAACATGATAAAGCCATTGAAATAAAAAATTACATAGAAAAAAGAAATGACATAAGTAATAATATACAAATACATAAAGATAGAAATAAAAATTGCGATATTACCGATGCTATTGGTAGAAAAAATATTAAATTGTTTTTATCTTTAAAAAAAGAAAATAATCTATTAACAACAAAAAGAATAGTGGAACTTTATAAAAGTTATGGTAAAAAACCTCTTTTAATTTCTAAAATATTAAATGATGAAGGTTATTTAAACAATGATAAATATATAACACCTGCACTGGTTTTTATTTTGTATAAAAGATATGAAAATTATAAAGATTTTATTGATAGTGAAATATTAAAATTAAAAATAAATAAATGATAAAAAATAAAGTAATTGCACTCATAAGCCATGATGCAAGAAAAGTAGATATGATGGAATGGGTTAAATATAATGTTAAAACACTACAAAAAAACAAATTAGTTTGTACAGGAACAACTGGTGGATTAGTTGAAAAGGTTATAAAAGAATATGCTGAAAAACATGATATTGATAGTATAGAAATTATTAAAAAAAAATCAGGACCAATGGGAGGTGATGCTCAAATTGCATCTATGGTTGTTGAAGGTAAAATCGATTTGTGTGTATTTTTAATTGATGATTTAACAGCAAATCCACATGAAGCAGATATTCAAATGTTATTAAGACAGTGTAGAATACACAATATTCCAGTTGCTTGTAATAGATCCTCAGCAGACTTTATGATTACATCTGATCTATGGGGAACAGATTATGAAGCAACAGAACCAACATATCAAAAATTTGATAGAAAATAATTTGAAAATAAATTGAGTTTTATTGCTTTAGACATAGCATAATTTTATATATACAATAAAAAACTATTGTATGAAAAGATTAGCATGGTCAGATAAAGATTTAGAATTTTTGAAAAATAATTATTTAGAAAAAGGAGCATCTTATTGTATAGAACAATTAAATAGAAGCGAAAATTCAATATTAAAAAAAGCATCACAATTAAAAATAAAAACAAAAATAAGAACAAAAAGAATTATAATTAAAAAAAATAAAATATTGATAGAATGTAAAGTGTGTAATAAAAATATAGAGTCTATTGGTGAGCAATCTTTTTTCAGACTTCATTTATCTAAATGTCATAATATTACTACTAAAGATTATTATGATTTATATTTTAAAAAGGAAACTGAAGGAAATTGTGAAAGATGTGGCAAATCAACAAGATTTATATCATTTTCGCAAGGATATTTAAGATATTGCAATCAAAGTTGTGCAGCATACGACATTAAAACAATAAACAAAGCAAAAATAACAAAAAAACTAAAATATGGTAATGAAAACTATAATAACAGAATTGATGCAACAAAAACTTGTTTAGAGGTTTATGGTGTATCAAATGTATCTAAAAATGATGAAATTAAAAATAAAAAAATTAAAACTAGTTTAAAAAATTATGGAGTAGAAAACTATACAACTACTGAAGAATTTAAAAAAAGGTCTCAACAAACTTGTTTAGAAAAATATAATGTTGATAATCCATCTAAATGTGAAAAATTTAAAGAAAAAAGAGCACAAACAATATTTGATAGATATGGAGTATATCATTATTCAACTAGTAAAGAATATAGATTATTAAAAGAAAAATTAAATGAATGGATTCCATTAGACCAAAAAACAGAATTTGAACTTTATAGTAGAAAAGTTTGGAATGAAACAAAAAAACACAAAAATAAACTATTTTCTATATGGGATGGAAAATGTCATTATACTGGAATAGAATTAGATAAAAATCAACATTATAATAATGAAACATATCCAACTATAGATCATAAAATATGTGTATTTTATGGTTTTAATAATAATATAGATCCAAAAGAAATAGGTAATATAAATAACTTAAGTATTTGTTCTAGATGGGCAAATAGAAAGAAACAAATTATGAATGAAGTAGAATTTGTAGATTATTTAAAAGAAAATAATTTTTTTAATAAAAAATAAGTAGTATCTTTGTAAAAATTAAAATTATACGATATGTCTTATATAAGTTGTGATGTTGAAAGCGATGGGCAAGTCCCAGGTATAAATTCAATGGTATGTTTTGGTGCAGTTGTAGTTGAACCAAGTTTAACTAAAACCTTTTATGGTAAAATTAAGCCAATTTCTGAATTTTGGAATCCTGAAGCACTTGCTATTAGTGGATTTTCAAGAGAAGAACACTTAACTTTTGATGAGCCTAAAGAAGTAATGAAGGAATTTGCAGATTGGCTTAAATTAGTATCAATTGATAAGCCTGTATTTATAGCGGATAACAATGGATATGATTTTTCTTTTATAAATTATTATTTTCATGTGTATTATGGAAGCAACCCATTTGGTTGGTCAAGTCGGAGAATTGGTGATTTATACTGTGGTATGAAATTTGATTCAAAGGCATCTTGGAAGTATTTGAAAAAAACAAAACATGATCACAATCCTCTAAACGATTGTCTTGGAAATGCAGAAGCAATTTTAGAAATGCAAAAAATGGGATTAAAAATTAAATTAACATAATGGAATTTAAAACAACAGAAAAACAAGAATTACAAATAAAAGAATGGCAAGAACACATAAAAGAAGTTTTTGGTGAATATGGCACTTATGAATACAGATTTACTCCAACTGGAATTGGTGATGGTCTTTATGTATATTCTAGAATTGCAGAAGTAGGTAAAGATTTCTCAAACGTAGAAGATTGGTAAAAAATAAACAAAATGGAAAAGAAAACATTTGAACAATTTATAAAATTATCTATTGCTAAGGGTAAAAAAGAACAGGCAATATATGAAAATGGTTTAGACCTTAATAATTTCATGGATGATTATTTAGCAATAAATACTATCTTATTGAGATCAATTTATGGCACAGAAACAGCAGATTTAATTGATGAATTTGTTTATGATTGTGTTTGTAATGAATTAGAAAAGAATAAATCTAATTATATTATATATAAAAATGATGAAATATTAGCAGATTTATCAACATTAGATAGTTTATACGATTATGTTGAAAGTGTAAGATTGGAATTAATTACGAAAGGTTTTTCATATAAAATGAAAGAACCAATGACGGATGAAGAAAGAATGAATTTATTAAAAAATTTTATTAAAAATTTTTAAGATATGAACATCGTATTACAGAAAAAAAGTAGAGAAATGAGCTATTTGTTAAGGCATGAACCTGAAGATTTAAAAATGGATAAAAATGGTTATGTTTTAGTAACTGATCTATTAAAAAAATTAAACATATCATTACAAGATTTAGAGGAAATCATATCTGAAAATGATAAAAAAAGATTTGCTTTTAACAACTCAAAGGACATGGTAAGGGCATCTCAAGGACATTCAATTAAAGTTGATGTTCAACTTAAAGCAACAAGACCTCCAAGAGTTCTTTATCACGGAACAACTGATGAAAATTATCCAAAGATAATGAAAACTGGCTTAGATAAAGTCAAAAGACTTCAAGTTCATTTATCTGATGATTATAACACAGCATATTCTGTTGGTAAAAGATATTCTAAAAATAAAGAACCTCTTATTTTAGAAATTGATTCAGCAAAAATGAACACTGATGGTTTCAAATTTTTCAAAAGTGCAAATGGCGTTTGGCTGGCAGATTATATACCAGCAAAATATATAAGTATTAAAAATGAAAATAGTAATAAATGAAGAAGACTACAAAAATAGTCAATATTCCACAAAAGAATGGGAACAATCTTTAACAATTGTTCGTTGGGAGCACAATTTTGAAGAAAAAAATTATACAATAACTTTTGAAGAAAAAATGAAAAATAAAATATTAAATGTTGATGAAGAATTTTTAGAAGAAATACAAAAATCTGATAAAATTAAATGGCTGACACCAATAACAATCACTCAAGATGAGTATGATGCAAAATTTGAAAATTCTGAAATTATTGATATTAAAGATATTAAAAACATTCAGGATTTTAAAGACTTTCTTAAAAAATAAATTTGGATATTCAAATATTATCCTTATCTTTGTATCATAAAATTAAAACACATGATTCATATAAACGAAATAAAATTTGAAGGTGAAGATCGTTGGACTAAACAATTTAATTTATGTTCAGAACTTTATTGTAAACATTCAGACATGAGTTTAAGTGAAGATGAAAGAGAACTTGCTCTTAATATGTGGATTGAAGAAAGACAAAGATTAGAACTTGGAATTTATTAAGAAATAATTACTCGATCTCACGCTGGAAGAAATTCTAGAGGAAGTTCAGGACTATACTGCAAACAGTAGGAGACTTAAACAGTCGCTCGCACTACTAAGATAGCAATCCAAACAGTTTGAGACGGTGTGCAGGTCTATGAGAACGGGTTGGAGCACCTTTCGTTGGAAAGGAAGCCGAAAGGCTTAGATAAATGTGGGATTTAAATGACAAAATCCTGGCTACAGAATAATTATTTGAAATGTCTCTACGATGTAGAGACATTTTTTTTGTTTTGCATTGTAATATTAAAAGAATTTTTCATTTTAGTTATATGTTCATCAGTTTTCTTTTTACCTGATAATGATTTAGAAATATTATCACGATGTTCATCTGTGAAACTTTTACCTTTGTGAGCTATTGACATTTTTAATTTTGATTCTTCTGATAAAATTTTACCTTTGAAATTACTTATTTGTCCTTTACGTGAATTTGATATTTTTAATTTAGCATCCTCAGTTAATTTTACACCCTTTCTTTTGCTTATCTTTCCTTTATTATTTCCTTTCTGAGAATGTGCACAAAATTATAATTAGTCGTAGGTTCGATCCCTGCGTAGTCTACGAACAAAATGGTCCTATAGCTCAGTTGGCAGAGCTGGAAATTCTAAACTTCTGTAGGTCGTGGGTTCGAGCCCCACTAGGATCACTAATCTCTTGATCTATTGATTAGAAAGAAAACTCTAAATTTTCTAACACAGGTTTGAACCCTGTTCAAGAGGCTTTTTCATAATACATTAGCCATTTTTTAATAGTTCTCCAAGATACATTATATTTTTTAGAAACATTATATTGTGATGTTTCACTAATTTCATTTTTTAATTGCTCATATGAGGGTCTATTAATCTGTCTATTTTTCTTTGAATTACAATCACAGCAATTTATTGATGTTGAATGTATATTTTTTCCACATTCACATTTTTTTATAACCTTTTCTTTTTTTTGTTTCTTTGCATTTCTACCAGAAAAAGTAGATGTTTGTGAATGACAATTAGGACACAAAAAAGTTAAATTTTCTAACCTATTATCAAGAGTATCACCATTTTTATGCTCTAACTGAAGTACCAATTTTTTCCCTTTCCACTCTCCAGTATTACCACATTCACATTCATATTTCATTAAATTTTCCTTTATAATTCTATTTTTTATATGATTTCTATTTGATGTTGAATTTTTAGAAAACATTTCTTCATTACTCTTTCTATTAAAATTAATATTTTCATTAAAATAATTATAAACTGGAACTTCTATTTCTCTATTTCTCAAAATTTTTTTCACGTATTTATAATTTCCTGTTGTAATAGAATTATATCCAAATGTTCTTAGAACTGAACTAAATGACTTTGATTCTTTTAAAATAATTTCAATTTCTTCATTGGTATATTTTTCTAATTTATTTTCCTTTTTTATTTTCATTATACTTTTTATTTGTATATATAAATAAATATAGTACCAATTTTATAAAAAGTGGGTATTATATTTGGAAATATCAATTTTAGTTCTTATCTTTGTAAAACATTTTTAATAATTAAAATATGAAAGAGTCACTGAAGCCAGAAAGAACAATTGATGAAATGTTATTGTACAGAAAGATTGAAGATGTAATTCTTTCAAATCTAAAGAAGGCAAATTTAGTAGAATTAAACATACTAAAAAATAGTTACACTTGGATGTATTACGGGAAAAACGTCACAGACAAAGCAATTGATTTCCAGATTCTGAAAACAACCAGGCTGCTTAAACTTCTAAAGATAGAAAAAATAGCATCTGGAAATGATGTACTTGATTTTTTTCCTGAACTATAAAAAAAGCCTCAAATTGAGGCTTTTTTTATACTGTTAACTCTAATGCTATTAGTAAATTAGTATTTAGATTGTCAACTAATATAAATGTATCAAAAACATATACATTTATTTCATCTTCTGAAAATGTTATTGACTTAAAATATTTTTTAGGAAAAGTAATTGATAGATCATCATGATCTATTTCACAAATTTGAAGATCCCAACCGTGTTCTCCTATTGTTAGTTTTTTATCTCTAATAACAAGATATAGAATATCATTTTCAGAATCAATTGAAGCAATCTTCTTAATTTTTGCATATGAATTTTTATCCAATACAAATTTAAAATCAATATTATCTTTATTTAGTGTCTTATTAATCTTCTCAATATCAATAGTTGTATTCATACCTCTAACATCACCTCCATTAATACTCAATTTCAATTTTGAGTTCTTGAATTTGAAATTATCTGCATAAGTATCATCATTCATAAAAAATTCACATTGAATATCTTCTTTATAATCAAGATAATTCTTAAGTGTACTTTCAAACTTACCACCAGCAGTTATAATGAATCTGATTTCCTTTGGAATATCATTAGCAAATGAAAAAATTTCATTTGTCTTAAATATAAAAGATTTGAATGCATTAACATTCATCTTTTCACCAACAATAGAATATAAAAGAATATTATCATTGTTTATTTTTAATAGTATTTCATCATCGATTGAAAGTAAATCATGTACTTTATCTAAAAAGAATGTCATTTGAATTAGGTTCATAGAGAATTTTAAATTTCCATCCAATTTAACTAAGGTATTATGTGTCATAAAATGTATTTTATCTTTTTATATAAAAAAATAAAGTTATGGTTTATTTTTATATATAATATATGATTATTAATTTTTATAATTTTATAAATGAGCGTAGGTTTTTTACCTCCACAAGTAAAAAGTCATATGGATATTGGACACAAGAAAAATTACAAGAAGAAGCAAATAAATATGAAACAAGATATGAATTTAAAAAAAATAATAATAGTGCATATACTTTATCTGTTACAAAAAAAATATTAGATAAATTATTTGATAATCATCCAAATAAAGGTTATTCAGATAAAGAAGAATGGAAAGAAAATAGTTATGTTATATATTCTTATGAATTAGAAGAATTTAATAAGGTTTATGTTGGTTTAACTAATAATGTTAATAGAAGAGATAAAGAACATTTATTTAATGAAAAAACAGCATTAAGTAAATTTTGTAAAGAAAATGATATACCATATCCAAAATATAAAATTTTAGAAGAAAATTTAACATCAATTGAAGCACAACGACAAGAAAGATATTGGGAAAGTTTTTATAAAGATAATGGATGGGAAATGTTTAACATTTCTAAAACAGGCTCATTAGGAGCTGCAACAAAATGGACAAAAAATTCACTACAAAAAGAAGCTGATAAATATGAGTCAAGAGAAGATTTTAGAAAAAATAATAGCGGAGCATATGTTACATCTAAGAGATTAAAATTATTAGATAAATTATTTAAAAATCATCTAAATAATGGTTATTCGGAAAAACAAAAAGCAGATTGGACTGAAGAAAAACTACAAGAGGAAGCAGATAAATACGAAACAATGAAAGATTTTAGAAAAAATAGTTCTGGCGCTTATTATGCCGCAAAATCAAAAAAAATATTAGATGAATTATTCAAAAATCATTATAATAATGGACATAAAGATTTAAAATGGACAAAAGAAAAATTACAAGAAGAAGCAGATAAATATGAAACAATGAAAGAGTTTAGAAAAAATAATTATAATGCTTATAGTGCATCAACAAAATATAATTTATTAATTGATTTATTCAAAAATCATCCAAATAAAGGTTATACAAATAACATAAAAAATAAATAATTATTTTATTTATTAGTAAAAATTTTATATATTTGAACTTAAATTAAAAGAAAAGAGGATATGCCATTTTTATGCACATCCAGTGAAGTTGAATTTGAAAGAGAAAATTAAGAAAAGAATAATTATCTACTTGGATATCTATTATTACTAATCATTGATGGTCTACCTCTATATACCTTATTATAAGCTCCAGTAACACTCTCAGCATTAGCAGACCTATTTGTTATACTTTCAACGTATCTCAGAACATCTCCAGCCAAATTACAATTCACAAACATATCAACAAGATTTTTATAGCCAACATTATCAAAAGCTGTTGATAATGTTATAGTTGTCATAACTACATCATCATTTCCACTTTCTGCTCGATATGTTATATTACCAGACATAGTTTCATGCTTACTGAATGTCGTAATCTCACTAATATTAATTTCACTATGAAGTATCATTCTTCTATTTCTAATTGATTGCTGGAATTCCTTATCAATAATCAAATGTTTATCTTTTGTTAATCTCAAACCAATTTTAGTTGTAACAT
>Ga0209083_1002647_pt1 | contig 16480 bp, 17 predicted proteins | sample AM7aDNAmetaG_FD_184132 | JGI IMG/M metagenome (GOLD analysis project Ga0209083, IMG submission 184132) | Freshwater microbial communities from Finland to study Microbial Dark Matter (Phase II) - AM7a DNA metaG (SPAdes) (version 3) | ecosystem: Environmental > Aquatic > Freshwater > Lake ...
ATAGAGCTTTCCGAGGACTGCGCTAGCGCAGTGCTAGCGCAGTCATTGGAAAACGCATGTTTTGCTCTCCCAAAAACATGCGTTTTTGGCTGGTTTTTCACTGCGCTAGCGCAGTGATTTCTATTGCCGAAAAACGCCGTTGTGGCATTCCTGCGCCAGTTCTTTGAAGCGCGGCTATGGGAAACCACAGATGAACACAGATGCACACGGATCCGGTTTCCATCCCATCTGTGTGCATCTGTGTTCATCTGTGGTTCCTGTTTCCCCCATTTTTCACAACCCAAACATACACAGGAGACAATCATGAAAACACGCAACGGAAAAATCGCGCGGCTGCCGCTGAAGGTTCGCGACGTGGTCAACGAGCTTCTGGCCAACGGCTGGCCGGGGAACCTGGTTCTCTTCTGGCTCAATCAACAGCCGGAAGTCGGGGAAATGCTCACGGAGCATTTTGACGGCCGGCCGCTGACGAAACAGAACCTCAGCCAGTGGCGCAAGGGCGGCTACCGCGAATGGCTGGAGCAGCGGCAACAGTGCGACCTCGTCCGGCAATTGACCGAGCGCGCCACCGCGTTGACGGCCGCGGCGAACTGGCAGGAGATCAGCGCCCGCCTCTCGACCCTGTTGTCGGCGGAACTGGCGCAACTGGCGCCGATGTTGATCGAGAAGACCAAAGACCCGAAGACGCGCTGGCAACGGTTGCGGGAAGTCCTGCGCGCGACCTCCGAATTGCGGCGGGATGAATATCGTGCCGGCCGGCTGAGCGTAGTGCAGCAACGTTGGAGCGCCCAACAGGACGCCGAACAGGCAGAAAAAGCCGGCGAGCAGCGGGCGTATCCCGTGTTTGCGCTGGCGATGGAAGATGGCTACCGCCGGCTCATGGGCATGGGCAAGGCCGACCGCCGAAAAGCCGAGGAAATTCTGCAAAACTACTTTCATCGCGAGGGAGAACTCAAGGCATCCCGGAAGCCTCGAACACCCGGCTCCGGTCAAAGCCAGTCAAAGTCAGTCGCAGTGAGTCAAAGTGGGTCAAAGTGATTTCGACCATTATTTTTTTGCAGCCGCATGACGACGGAAGGACACGAAAGGGAAAAACGGATGAAACCACGGATGGACACCAATGAACGCGGATGGGATAATCTTTATCGGTGTGAATCCGTATCCATCCGTGGCTGCTCCTTTTTGCCTTCATTCGGCCTGAAACGCCGCGTTGACATCTTTTGGCGGTGGTGGGTATTCTTAGCGACGTGTCACCTGAAATCGAAAAACTTTTAGTCATCCAGGACCGGGACAAGCGGCTGATCCAGTTGGAGCAACAACTTCAACGCATGCCCATCGAGCGCGCGGAGATCGAGGAGCGCGCCAAGGCCGCGGCGATCCGGATGGAGGAACTTAAGGCGAAGGTCAAGCACACGGAGTCGGAGCGCAAGCAGTTGGAAAACGAGGTCTCCAGCAAGCGGACGCAGATTGACAAGTGGCGTTCGCAGCAGGTGCAGACCAAGAAGAACGAGGAATACCAGGCGCTGGCGCACGAGGTGGAGAACGCCGAGAAGGAGATTTTCAAGATCGAGGACAAGGAACTCGACTTGATGGACCGCAGCGAGAAGATCGCCGCGGAGATCAAGGCCGAGCAGCAGGTTCTCAACGACGTGAACGCGCAGGCGCAGCGGCAGACGGAGACCATCGGCAAGCGCGAGACGGCGATGAAGGAAGAGATCGAGAAGATCAAAGCCGAGCGGGCGGCGCTTTGCGCGAGCGTGGACGAGTCCTTTTTGAGCCGGTACGAGCGGATCATGAGCCACCGCAAGGACGTGGCCATCGTGCCGCTCCAGCACGGCAATTGCGGCGGCTGCCATCTACAGTTGCCGCCGCAGGTGGTGCATCAGGCCAAGCGCAGCGCGGAGTTGGTGACTTGCGATCAGTGCGGCCGGATTCTATACTGGTCGGGTGAATATGAGCCGGCCGCCGAGCACGCGAGCCGGTAGAATTTTTCGGAGGAGTGGACAGTCGCTGGCCGGCGCGAGCCGGTTGGAGGAAAGTCCGGACTCCATAGGGCAGGATGCCCCGTGAAAACGGGGGCGGTGCGGGTCAAGCCGCATCGACGGATAGTGCCACAGAGAATATACCGCCGCGCGCGTCGCAAGGCGCGCGAGGTAAGGGTGAAAAGGTAGGGTAAGAGCCTACCGGGTTGGCGAGTAATCGCCAGCCGCACGGAAAACCCCGTCTGGAGCAAGATCAAATAGGGGACTGAGTGGCCCGCTCATGAGTCCCGGGTATTGATCGCATAGACAAATGACTGTCTGAATCCGGCGGCCTTCGCGGGTCGCTGGATACAACAGAATCCGGCTTACGGCTCCTCCGATTCAGCCTGAAAACCGAGGCCCGCCGCAAAGCAGACGCATAGGCCTGCCGGGCTTCGGTTTTTGGATTCAGTTTTGGGTTGCGGATTTCCGGTGCCTCGGTTTCCTTTAGGGGCTTGAAAACGCAGAACACGATGCTGCCTTACCCGATCTTCCTGAACGTCGCCGGACTCCGATGCGTTGTCGTCGGCGCCGGCCCTGTTGCGCAACGGAAAGCGCAGGGGTTGCTGTCGGCCGGCGCGGCGGTCACCGTCGTTGCGCCGGAGGCAACGCCGCGGGTGGAACTGCTCGCCGTCGAGGGCAAACTCCAATGGCTCGCCGAGGTCTATCAACCGGCGCATCTCGACGGCGCGCGGCTGGTGTTCGCGGCGACGGACGACGCCGAACTGAACCAGCGCATCGCGGCCGACGCGCGTTTGCGCGGCGCGCTGGTGAACGTGGCAGAGCCGCCGGAAGCGGGCGACTTTGCGGCGCCGGCGGCGGTCAAGCGCGGCGGGATTTGCATCGCGGTTTCAACGGGCGGCGCCAGCCCGGCGTTGGCGAAAAAACTGCGGGAGCAGATTGAAGCGGTTGTCGGCGAGGAATACGCTGCGCTGGCGGCCCTGCTCGGCGGGATGCGGGCGACAGTGGAACGACGCGTGAAGGCGCAGAACAAACGGCAGCAGGTCTATGAAGCGATCCTCGAGTCGGACGCGCTGGCGCTGTTGCGCGAGGGCAAAAGCGACGAGGCGCGGCGGCGTTGCGAGGAGATCGTAAACGAGTTTGCGGGAAAACCGGCGGAGCCGACCGTATGAACGAGCACCCTTTGATCCTGGCGGCGCTGGCGTTGTATGTCGGCGCGTTTCTTTATGCGCTGTTTCTGCTGCAAGGCCGGCCGCTCTGGGGAAGCTGGGGCCACCGCGCGCTGGTGTCCGTCGGCTGGCTGGTTCACACCTATGCGCTGTATCTGCGGGCCGGGCAGATTCACCGCTGCCCCATCACGAATCCGTTCGAGACGATGATGTTCATCACGTGGGCGCTGGTGCTTTGTTATCTCGTGTTTGGGATGACGTGGCGCGTGTCGTTTCTGGGGCCGTTCGCGTTGCCGCTGGTCATTGCGCTGTGCATGTTCGGACTGTTTCCGGGCCTCGACCACGGGCGCCCGGAGGAGTTGAAGCGGAGCGTGTCACTCAGCATGCACGCGACGCTGTCGCTGCTGGCCTACGGTGTCTGGGCACTGGCGGGCGTGACGGGGGCGATGTATCTGCTGCAAGAGAGGCAGTTGAAGACGCACCGCCTGCGCGGGTTGTTCCTGCGCCTGCCCGCCATCGAGCAACTGGATCGCATCAATTTCCGGTTGCTGCTGGTGGGGTTCGTGTTGCTCAGCGCGGGGATGGCGCTTGGGGTTGTCGTGGGGCTGGAGTTTTTGAAAAAGGACGTGCTCAAGACCGCGTGGACGCTGCTGCTGTGGGCGGTTTACGGCGGCCTCCTGGCCGGGCACATGACGCACCGGTTGCGCGGCCGAAAAACCGCGTGGGGTTCCATCGCGGCGTTGCTGTTTCTGATGGCGACGTTCGGGCTGGTGAACATGGTCTCGTCGGCGCACCGGTTCTGACCATGCACATCGTCGTCGTAGGCCTCAGTCACCAAAGCGCGCCCATCGAGGTGCGGGAACAGTTTGCGTTCACGCCGGGCATGGTGGATGAGGCGATGGCGTTGCTGCGCGTGGAGCCGGGCCTCGACGAGGGCGTGATCGTCTCGACCTGCAACCGGGTGGAGATTTATGGCGCGGGCGCGGGCGCGGGCGACGTGATTCGGGCGATAGACGATTTTCTGCACCGGTTTCATGAGTTGGAGAGCCGGTTCGAAAAGGAGATATACCGGTTCGAGGAGCCGCGCAGCGTCGAGCACCTGTTTCGCGTCGTGTCGGGGCTGGACTCGATGGTGCTCGGCGAGACGGAAATCCTCGGCCAGGTGAAAAAGGCTTACGACCAGGCGCTGTCGTCGAAGACGACCGGCAAGGCGTTGAACCAGCTTTTCCAGCGCGCGTTCCAGGTTGCCAAAAAAATCCGCTCCCAAACGGTGATCACGCGCGGCAGCGTTTCGGTCGCGTCGGTGGCGGTGGAACTGGCGCAGAAAATCTTCGGCGACCTCGGCGCGTCGCAGGTCATGGTCCTCGGCGCGGGTGACACGAGCGAGAAGGCGGCGCGCGCGCTGCTGAGCCGCGGCGTGCGCAGCGTGCTGGTGGCCAACCGCACTTACGAGCGCGCGGCGGCGCTGGCCGCGGAGTTGGGCGGACGCGCCGTGCAGTTTGAAAATTTCGGCGGGGAGTTGGCCGGCGTGGACATCGTCATCAGCTCGATCGCGGCGCCACACCTGATTCTGACGCGGCAGAGCATCGGCGCCCTCATGACCGCGCGGCAGAACCGGCCGCTGTTCCTGATTGACCTTGGCGTGCCGCGCAACATCGAGCCGGCGGTCAATGAAGTGGACAATGTGTATCTCTACAACGTGGACGATTTGCAGGGAATCGCCGACAACAACATGCGCGCGCGGCGCGAGGACGTGGCGCGTTGCGATGAGTTGATCGCCGCCAACGTCGCGAAATTCGAGGAATGGTTGCGCCGGATGCCGCCTGACGCCGCCCGGGATTTCCAACAGAACCGTTCAATCTAGCCATCGGCTTTTCACTTATGGACCCTGCACTTCAACCCATCATCCTTGGCAGCCGCGGCAGCGCACTGGCGCTGGCGCAGACGCACCAAATGCTCGACGCGCTTCGCCGGGCGCATCCGGGGCTTCGATTTGATTTCAAGATCATCAAGACCGCCGGCGATCTGAAGACCCGGCCGGCGGTGCTTCCCGAGACCGGCGTGAAAGGATTGTTCACGCGCGAGATCGAAGTGGCGCTCGCTGGCCGGCGGGCGGACATCGGCGTGCACAGCCTGAAGGATTTGCCGACGGCGCTGCCGGCGGGATTGATACTCGCCGCGACGCCGAAACGCGCCGACGCGCGCGACGCGCTGATTTCGCGCGGACCGAAATTCGGCGAGCTGCCGCGTGGCGCGGTGGTGGCCACGAGCAGCTTGCGGCGCAAAGGCCAGTTGCTGGCGTTGCGGCCGGATTTGAAAGTCGTTGAGATTCGGGGCAACGTCGAAACGCGGCTGCGCAAGCTGCAAGAGCACATGGGTTGGCACGCCACCGTCCTCGCGGCGGCCGGCATCGCGCGGCTGAATCTGAAGCTGGCGGATTGGGGCGTCGTGGCGCATCCGTTCGCGCCGGAGGAGATGCTGCCGGCGCCGTGTCAGGCGATCATCGGACTGGAAACGCGTGCGGATGACGAGCGAGTGTTGTCGCTGTTGCAGCCCGTTAATCATGAAGCGACGTTTCAAGTGGCGATGGCGGAGCGCGCGTTCTCGCACGTGCTGGAGGGCGGTTGTCGCACGCCGGTGGCGGCTTACGCGGATGTGCACGGCAGCAAGCTGACGTTGCGCGGCGCGGTGTTTTTCGAGGATGGTCGCGTCCGGTTTCGCGATCAGATCATCGGCGAGGCCAAAAACGCCGAAGAACTCGGCAAGACGTTGGCGGCAAAAGCGAAAGCGGAACTGGCATGAAGGGTATTGTTTATTTGGTGGGCGCGGGTCCGGGCGACGTGGGGTTGTTGACGTTGCGCGGCGCGGAATGTCTGCGGGAGGCGGAGGTGGTGGTCTATGACTACCTCGCCAACGTTGCGTTGTTGCGCTGGTGTCCGCCCGAGGCGGAACTGATTTACGCCGGCAAGAGCGGTGAGCGTCACGCGGTGGAGCAGGGCGCGATCAACGCGCTGCTGGTGGCCAAGGCGAAGGAAGGCAAGCGCGTGGTGCGGCTCAAGGGCGGCGATCCCTACCTCCTGGGCCGCGGCGGCGAGGAGGCGGAGGCGTTGGTGGCGGAAGGCCTGCCGTTCGAGGTGGTGCCGGGCGTCAGTTCGGCGGTGGCGGTGCCGGCCTACGCGGGCATTCCGGTGACACAGCGAGGGCTGGCGTCGGCGGTGACGATTGTGACGGGCCACGAGGATCCAACGAAACCGGAGTCGGCGCTGGATTGGGAACAGCTCGGCAAGCTCGACTCGACGAAGGTGATCCTGATGGGCGTCACGAACATCGCAAAGATCGCCGCCGCGTTGCGCAAGCACTCGCCCGCGGACACGCCGGTGGCGATGATTCGCTGGGGCACGACGGGCCGGCAGCAAACGCTCATCGCCACGCTGGCGGATGTGGCGGAGCGCGCCGAGCAGGCGCAGTTCAAGCCGCCGGCGGTGATCGTGATCGGCAAGGTCGTTGGATTGCGCGACCGGCTGAACTGGTTTGAAACCAAACCGCTGTTTGGACGGCGCGTGGTGGTCACGCGCACGCGCGAACAGGCGAGCGAGCTGGCGCGGCGGCTGGAAGACCTCGGCGCCGTGGCGATGGAGATTCCCACGATCAAGATCGTGCCGCCGAAGTCCGACAAGATTCTGCGCGAGGCCATCGATGGCATCGGCGAATACAACTGGCTGGTGTTCACCAGCCCGAACGGCGTGGACCACTTCTTCCGCGTATTTTTCGAAATCTATCACGACATCCGCGACATCGGCGGCGTGAAGATCGCCGCCATCGGGCCGGCGACGGCGGCGCGGCTGGAGGCGCTGCACTTGCAGGTGGACTTGCAGCCGAAGGAATCGGTCGCCGAAGCCGTCATCAAGACATTCGATGAGGAGGCCGATATCGAAAACGAGAAGCTGTTGCTGCCGCGCGGCGATCTGGCGCGCGACGCGCTGCGAGAGGGACTGGAGGCGTTGGGCGGGATCGTGGACAACGTGGAGTGTTATTGCACCGTGCCGGAGACGGCGGACGCCACCGGCAACGTGGCGCGGTTGCTGGCCGAGGGTGCCGATGTGATTACGTTTACCAGCGGCTCGACGGTGGAAAACTTTTGCAACCTCGTGGATCTCGCCGGCCTGCGGAAAAAATTTCCACAACTCAAACTCGCCAGTATCGGCCCGATCACCTCGCAAGCGATTCGGCAGCGCGGTTTCGCGGTGGACGCGGAAGCGGTGCAGCAAGACATGGAGAGCCTGACTGAGGCTGTGAAATCCTTGTTGGCGGCCCCGGGCGCATGATTATCAGAACGCTCCGGCAGGCGAAGCGAACGGTCATTGTGGTGTTCAGCGTGACGCTTTTGGCTGCGGGCGGGTTGTTGTTTCATTTTGTGAAACCGGAGATGTCCAAGCCGGTGCACTTTTCGTTGGAAGCGGCGGGGGCGGTGTTGTTGACGGCGGGTGGGGTGCTCTTGCTGTCGGCGGTGCCAGGGATGCCGGGGCCGCGGCGGATGTTGAAGATTGTGTCCGGTTTTGTTCTGCTAGTGGTGGGACTGGTCATGGCAATACCGGGTGTGCCTGGACCGGGGTTGCTCACGGTGGTTGGCGCGCTGGCCCTCCTGGCCGGCGAATTTGTCTGGGCGCGGAGACTCTTGCATCGGTTCAAGTCCGGCGTGGAGCAGATCAGGACCGCCGTGTGGAAGAGCAATCCGCCCTCCACCGGCTCCTCGGGCGGCGAGACACGCTGACGGCGGCGCAGGGGTTTCACCTGACAACAAGTGTCAGGGATTTTCCCGAATATCCAAGTGAGCGCCCCGTGTGTCAGACTCGCGCTGACATCAAAGAACACGACGCGAAATGCGACACAGCTGCTTGTTGGCGTATGTTGATCCAGGCTCCGGTTTGCTGATCTGCCAGTTGCTGGCATCGGCGGTCGTCGGGTGCTTTTTCTATTTCAAGAAAACGAGGGAGTTCACCAGGAAACAACTGCGCAGACTTCTGAGCCGCAGTCCGCCTTGAGGCCGCGCCGGCAACGTGGCGAGGGCGCCGGAGTGATCGTCAGGCCGCCGCCGCCAGTCTGTCGCGCAGCCATTCGCGGGCGCGGTCGGTTTCGCCGAAATCGAAGTAGTGGATTTCCGCCTTGGTGAACGGCTTGCAAAAGAAGCTCATGCCTTTTTGCCACTTGGTTTCGCCGACCAGGGCGATGCGCTCAATTTGGCCGTAGTGTTTGAAGGCAAACCTCGTGTCCTCCCAAAGCCCGCCGAAGTCCCAGCCGTGAAAATCGTGCATCAGCACCAGCAGATCCAGCTTCCCGTGCTCGTTGATCAGCCGCTCCATCCGCGGAATGAATTCCTCATAGTCCTGCCGGGAGAGCCGGCCTGACAGGCGCATCTCCACGATACAGCCCGTGTTGTCTTTCTGAAGTTCGATAGCCATAGATCAGATAGTCCCTTCGCTTCGAATCATGACGCGAGGCTCGGTTCCCCCAGCGTCCCGCCCCAGAATCTATACGAGATTGGACAACTTTCAACGCGGGCGGATTCAAAGAGCCCCCCAGCTTTGCGCCGGGCGGGAAAGGTTCTTGGCTTTGCAAGGGGGGCAGGGTAATAATCCGCTTCTACCCGCTTTATGCAACTAACGACAACTAGAAAGGTCACACTGGGTTTTGCGGCATCGCTCGGCATCATGGGAGCGATGGCGGTTGTCTCCTTTGTGAGCACGCAGCGGTTGATTGGGGACATCCGGTCCGTGGCGCACACGTATGAGGTGCTCGGGGAGTTGCGCGATATTCCCGAGGTGTCGAGCGTCATGCAGTCCAGCGTTCGCGGTTACATCATCACGGGCCGGGAGGATTTTTTGGCGCCATTTTGGGAAGCCAAGGCCGATGCGCACAACCAGGTGCAGCAGGTGCGGGAGTTGACCGTTGACAAACCGAGCCAGCAGCGGTTGTTGGATGAGATTGAAAGCTATCTGAACCTGCAGATGACAGGCGCCACCAACATGATCGCGGTGCGCAAGAATGAAGGATTTGGAGTGGCTGAAGCCATGCTCACAGAGAACCACGGCAAATACTCCAGCAGGGTCAAGCAACTGGTCAAACAAATGTCCGACGAGGAGCATGTGCTCCTAGCGCAGCGAAGCGGGAAGGCGACCGACAGCGCGCAGTTGGCGAACGGGCTTATTCTGGTTGGCGGCGTGCTGACGCTGGCGGTCATGGCGATAGCCATTTTCGTCCTGCGCCAGGACATTCGCGAGCGCGAGCAGTTGGAGCGTGCGATCCTGGAAATCAGCGACCACGAACAACTGCGGTTTGGCCACGACCTCCACGACAGTTTGTGCCAGGAACTGGCGGGCATCGCGTTCATGGGGCAGGTGCTCGAACGCAAACTCGCGGCGACGGCGCCGGCGGAGGCGGCGGAGGTCGGGCGGATGGCGGCGCTGGTCGGCAAGTCCGTCGTCCATGCACGAAACATGGCCCGGGGATTGCAGCCGGTGGAAGTCGAGGCCAATGGTTTGATGGTGGCTTTGGAAGAGCTGGCTCACAACGTTCAGGACATGTTCCGCGTCAAGTGCCGGTTCGTGTGCGAGAAACCGGTGTTGATCAGCAACAACGCCGTGGCGGTCCATCTTTATCGGATCACGCAGGAAGCCGTGCACAACGCCATCCGGCACGGCGGAGCCAAGAACATCGAAATCCGAGTCCGAAGATCTCATCAAGAGGCGACGCTGGAGATCAGCGACGACGGCAGCGGCATGCCGACGGAGATGCCGGCGCGGAAGGGCGCGGGCATCGAAACGATGCAATACCGGGCGGAGATGATTGGCGCGACGCTGACCATCCGGCCGGCGCCGTCGCAGGGAACCGTCGTGACCTGTTCGTTCACGCTGGTTCCAAAAACCGAGGCGAAAACCAAGGCATTGCAAGTGGCATGACGAATTCCAAACAACTGCGCGCGGTTCGGGAGCGAAGCCGGGTGTTGCTCGTGGACGACCATCCGGTGTTGACCCAGGGGTTGACGCTGATCATCAACAGTGAGGAGGACTTGGAGGTCTGCGGGCACGCGGAGGACGCCGGTCACGCGCTGGAACTGGCCGACTCGCTCCAGCCCGATCTGGCCATTGTGGACATTTCGTTGAAGGACTCCGACGGCATCCAACTGCTGAAGAATCTCAAGGTGCGGCATCCCGAACTGCTCGCGCTGGTGCTGTCGCTGCACGACGAGGCCCTTTACGCCGAACGCGCCTTGCGCGCCGGCGCGTGCGGCTACGTGATGAAACAATCGCCGCTGGCGACGGTGTTGACGGCGATCCGCAAAGTCCTGGACGGCGGCATCTACGTTAGCGACAAAATCGCCGACCGCATCCTCGCGCAAACATCGGGAGTCAAACCCGTGAGCACGGAGTCGCCGATGGAGCGGTTGAGCGATCGGGAACGGGAAGTGTTCCGCAAGATCGGGCAGGGGCTTGGCACAAAGGACATCGCCGACCGGCTTCATTTGAGCATCAAGACCGTTGAGACCTATCGGGCACACATCAAGATAAAGCTCCAGATCGCCAATGCGGCCGAAATGATCCAAAAGGCGACGCTTTGGGTGAGGGAAGAAACCAGCGCTTGAGGGTGTAGCGTCCCTGTCTTGAAATTCGCGGTCACGGGTTTCCAAGAGTAGGGGGCTAAAGTCAAACGCTGAGACGCAGAAGACGCAAAGACTCTGCGTACCTCTGTGCTCCTCTTCATCTCTGCGTTGAGAGTCGTAATGCGGAGGCTCGTCCCACCGTGTCTTGTCATCACCTGTCCTTTCACTCTAGGGGTTTCCCCTAGGGGTTTCCCCTGATAGCACGAGTCATGGTTGCCCTGACTTCTCAAAAAGCGAAAGCACCGTAGGATGGCGGCACTTGGAGAGCTGGCCATGGTGGCGAACAAGGCAACATCAGAAACCCAGGCGGCAAAGCGAAAGATTCTGCTCGTGGACGATCACCGGGCATTCCGGGAAGAACTGCGCGAGTTTCTCAATGAGGATTCCAGCCTCAGCGTTTGCGGGGAAGCCGAAGACGCGCAGCAAGCGTTGACCGAAGTGGAGGCGTCCCATCCGGACATGGTCATCACCGATATTTCCCTCCATGAAGAAACCACGCTCCGGTTGATCCATGAGATCAAGGCGCGTCATCCGTCTCTTCCGGTGCTGGTGTTTTCCATGCGCGATGATCGGGTGTATGGCGTGCCGGCCGTGCGAGCCGGCGCGGAAGGGTTTCTGGCCAAGTCCGAACCTCCGCAGAATGTGCTGCGGGAGATTCGCCGCATTTTTGTTTCCCGCCAGGGGCTGAATACTTGAAGGACTTATGATGACCATCTCCATCGTCATACCGGTGTACAACTCCGAAGCGACCATCGGGGATCTCTGCGACCTTCTCATTGATGAGTTGGGCTTGTTTTACCGGCTGCAAATCGTGCTGGTCAACGACGGGAGCACCGATCATTCCTGCGTGGTGTGCCGGAATCTGCACGAGCGGCATCCCGAGGTGATTGACTGCATCACGCTGTCGAGGAATTTCGGCGAGCACAACGCGGTCATGGCGGGGTTGAATTATGCGGAGGGCGACTACACCGTCATCATGGACGATGATTTTCAGAATCCGCCGTCCGAGGTGCGCAAGCTGATTGAGGAAATCAAGAACGGCTACGACGTGGTGTATGCGCGCTACGACACCAAGCACCACTCTCTGTTCAGAAATCTCGGCAGCCGCCTGCACAATTGGATGGCGACGCGCGCGCTGGGCAAGCCGGCGGACCTCTATCTTTCGAGCTTCAAAATTCTCTCGCGGTTTCTGGTGGGGGAAATCATTCACTACACCGGCCCCGACCCGTATTTGGATGCGATCATTCTTCGAATCACCCGCAAGTTTAGCGTGGTGACGGTGCTGCACGCGCCGCGGGCTCGGGGCGGCTCAGGATACACTTTCGGCAAACTGGTCTCGCTTTGGGGGAACATGTTCATGGCCTTTTCCATCTATCCCTTGCGGCTGGTTGCCGCCGTCGGGACCTTTCTGGCAGTCATCGGCTTTGGTTACGCTGGCTGGATTTTTGTCAGGTGGTTGCTCCCCGACTCCATGGTTCGGGATCCTGCCCCCGATCAAATCTCCAACGCCATCCGGTGGTTTCTCAGCGGCATGACCTTGGTCGCCCTTGGGATTATCGGCGAATACGTGGGGCGCAATTACATGCGTCTCAATAGCGACCCGCAGTTCATTGTTCGCGACGCGAAAACCCGGCATTCGCACCATGCGTCCATCCGCCGGGAGTATTCCGAACAAGGCGTTCACGTTCGACAGCGTTCCCATGAACACGTCCCGGTTTCATAGCCTTGCCTTCGGCGTCCTCCTGGTCGCAGGCGTGTTGCTTTACGGCCGCACGCTGCCGTATCCCTTTGTGTTCGATGACCACATCTACTTGGTGGGCAATCCGCTGGTCAAAGACGCCCGCAGCTTCACCTTCCACGGCGATTTTCGCGAGTTTGCCACCCGCTCCGCGCGAGCGGGACTGGACCCCGACCTTTCCACCAATTTCATCCTGCGCCCGGTGACGTATCTCACGTTTTACATCAACTACGCACTGGACGGGCTGCGACCGCAGGGATATCGCGCGGTCAACATCGCGATTCATTGCGCCAACGCCATGTTGGTGCTGCTGATCCTGTCGCATCTTCTACGCGCGTCGCCCAAAACCGGCACGGTGACCTCTTTCTCGGCCGGGTTCATCGCGCTCGCCGCCGCGCTGCTTTTTCTGGTGCATCCGCTGCAAATCGAATCGGTCACCTATATCATCCAGCGATTCACCTCGCTGGGCGCGTTTTTCTATCTCCTGACGATTCTGACCTATTTGAGGGCGAACGCCGCAGAGGAAAAGGCGGCTCGATGGTGGTTGCGCGGCCTGTCCATCGCCGCGTTGATCATCGGGATGTTTTCAAAGGAAAACGTGTTCACCGCGCCGTTCATGTTGGTGTTGGTGGATTGGCTGGTGATGGGAACGCCCCTGAAAACGGTTTGGAAGCGGACGCTTCCTTATTTTCTCTGTCTTCCCATCCTGCCCGTGTTGATCACTATGACATCGTGGGCGCAAAATAACGGCAGCGCCAATCTCACGGCCGCGTTTCACATTGCCACCGCCATCAAGGATCCGCACTACCAATGGCATTACGCGCTGACCCAACTGAGCGTAGTCGTGTCATATCTGCAACTGATCGTCGCGCCGATCGGCCTGAATATGGATCGGGATTATCCGCTGGCCACGTCGTTGTCGCAGGAACAGGTTCTTTTTTCGGCGGCGCTGATTGGCGGAATCATTGCCGCTTCATGGCTTTGGTATTGCAGTCGGCGGGATGACGTGCGTGTTTCTTTGATCTTCTGCTCGGTCCTCTGGTTTTTCCTGGCGCTGGCGCCCAGTTCCAGCGTGGTTCCCTTGGGGGATTTGATGGCGGAGCACCGGACTTATCTCGCCACCATTGGCGCGTTGACGGCATTGGCGTGCGGCGCGGACCTGTGGAGAACATCTTTCGTTGAAGCACGCTGGATGCGATATGCCGTTCCCGGCTGCGTGGCAGCGGCGATTCTGGTTTTGAGTGCGGTCACGTGGGCGCGGAACACGGTTTGGAGTTCGGAGGTCTCCATCTGGAAGGACGTGACAACCAAGAATTCCAACAAATTCCGGCCCTGGATGAATCTGGGCACCGCCTGCGTGGAAAGCGGCAAGCCGCAAGAAGGCGCTTCCTGTTATCGGACGGCGCTGCGGCTCGAGCCGCGATTGATCCCAGCCTATGAAAATCTGGGCGCGACGGAAAACGCCTTGCACCACTACCGGGAAGCTTTGGACGTGTCCAACGTCGGGTTGCAGCAGGCGCCGGAAAGTTTCGTCATGCATTTTAACCAGGGTGTGTCTCGCTGCGCCCTTGGGGAAGTCGGGAAGGCCGTGCAGTCGTTCAAGAACGCGATTAAAATCCGGCCGACGCATTTGCCGTCGCAACTGGCGTTGGCCTTGTGCTACAGCAGGCTGCAGCAACACGACAAGGCGCTGAAACACGTCAGGATCGCCGCGTCGCTTGCCCCGGCCAATCCCCAAGTTCGGCAGGCCCTTAGTCAGATCGAGTCCCTGGCTCGTCACCAGGACCATGCTTCCGTGGGCCGGTTGGGCGAATGAGGCGGAAAGTTGCGGCCTTCGGCTGCCGGCCTGCGGTTTTCGGAACAGGAAATGGAACCGAGTGAATACCGGAGGATGCGCGCGGCGGAGGAGCGTCACTGGTGGTATGCGGGCCTGCACGACCTCGTTGTCCGATGGGTTCGCCGCGAGGCGGCCCGCGTGGGGAAGCCTTTGGATATTCTTGACAGCGGATGCGGCACCGGACAGTTGTGCACGCTCTTGCAGCCCTTTGGCGCGATCACCGGCTGTGACATTCACCCGCTGGCATTGGCGGCGACCACCCAACGCGGCATCGTCCGTGTCGTGCGGCATGATCTTGTCGCAGACAGCCTGGGAACGGAGCAATACGACGTGATCACCTGCATGGATGTCTTGTATCACCGGGCCGTCACGGATGAGCGGGCGGCCTTAGGCAACCTGCATCGGGCGTTGAGGAAGGGAGGGCTTCTGCTGATCCAAGTGCCGGCGTTCAACCTGTTGCGGGGCGCCCATGATGTGGCGGTTCATACCCGGCGGCGTTACCGTCGCCGGGAACTGGTCCGCCTGCTGCGCGAGACCGGTTTTCAAGTGAAACTCGCCTCGTACCGGCTTTTCCCGTTTTTTCTGCCGGCCATGCTTTGGCGCCGGTTGACGCGCGCGGACGGCGGGCAGCCCCGCTCCGATCTTGTCCGGTCATTCCCTCCATGGATGGCTCAACTGCTCATCGTTTACATCAAGGCCGAGAATCGGTGCCTGAGTGTTGGCGTGACCTTGCCCCTTGGCACGTCCGTGTTCGCGGCGGCGAGAAAATAGCTCAGCCCCAATACGGCTTCTGGTGCTGGCGGTAATAGTCCAAGCTGCGCCTCAGTCCTTCCCGCAGGCTCACCGTTGGCCGCCAGCCCAGTTCCGCCTCGATCTTGCGAAAGTCGCCGTAGTAATCGCCGATGTCTATTCTCTTCAACTCCTCGGCGAACGGCAACAGCTCCTGCTTGCCGCCGCCGTTCACTTCGATCATCAGCGAAGCCAACTGGTTGAGGGAAACCACTTCCGCGCCGCCGAGATTATAAATCCTGCCAACGGCCTTGTCCGAGGACGCCGCCAGCAGCATCGCCTCCACCACGTCGTCCACGTAGTTGAAATCCCGCCGCTGCGAACCGTCGCCAAATACCTGGATTGGCTGTTGCTCGATGATCCGCCGCAGCCAGACGCCCAAGAACGTTTGCCGCGCGTCCTTGACCCTCATGCGGGGGCCATACGTGTTCGTCAGCCGCAGCACGCAGCAGGGAATCCCGTGGGTCGAGCAATAGAGCAGGTGATACATCTCGCCGGCGGCTTTGTTGATGCCGTTCACGTCCACGGGCCGGACCGGATGCGCCTCGTCCACGGGCAGGTAGTCGGGCTTGCCATAAACCTGCCGCGTCCCGGCAAAGACGATGCGGATCGCGGGGTTCTCGTGCCTGCAGGTTTCGAGGATCGAAAGCTGCGCTTTGCAGTTGATCTCCAGGTCCGCCTCCGGCTCGCGCATCGAGTCGAGGTGGCTGGTCTGTCCCGCGAGGTTGAACAACAGGTCCTTGCCCCGGACGTGCTGCCGCATCGCGTAGGGATCGCGCACGTCGGAAATGTTCACCTCCGCGCGCTGGCGGATGTCCTCGATGTTGAAAAGATTCCCGCCGTATTCCGGGATGAGACTGTCCACCAGCGTCACCTGCGCCCCCAAGCCGAGCAATCGGCGGGCGAGGTTGGAGCCGATGAATCCCAGCCCGCCGGTGATGAGAACGCGCCGGTCTTTGAAATAAGATTCCCGAAGGTTCATGCCATTTGGTTTTGGCGGCCCGTGCCGGATGCGCCGTAAAAAGTATCGTAAAGACGCGGCTCATCGAAAACAAGCCGGAACTCGCGGTGGAACCGCGACGGGCGCATCCCGGCACCCGCGCCACGACCAAGTCCCGGAGGGACGATGCAGGCTCAGAGGCTTGTCCCGTAGGGACATTCGAGAATTGCCCGCCAGTTCAGAGACTGTCTCAAAACTTTTGCAACTTTTTTGGGGCTCAGGAGTCTATAGAAGCATGGCTCAACCCATCGCTCCCGACTACGGCCAACAATTCCTCTTTCCGCCTGCCCTTGAGGACTGGGTGCCGG
>Ga0209083_1002650_pt1 | contig 16471 bp, 7 predicted proteins | sample AM7aDNAmetaG_FD_184132 | JGI IMG/M metagenome (GOLD analysis project Ga0209083, IMG submission 184132) | Freshwater microbial communities from Finland to study Microbial Dark Matter (Phase II) - AM7a DNA metaG (SPAdes) (version 3) | ecosystem: Environmental > Aquatic > Freshwater > Lake ...
CGCCATCCATGGCGCCGGCAGGTATACCACAATCTCCAAAACCAAAACAGAGCAATTACACGATACCACGCGAATTCCTCAGGGCGATCGATTTGCTGTTTCGTGCCGTGGCACGGTAAATAGTTACCAATTGAGGCCAACGCAAAGGGGCCACTCGTAATATTGTGGACCTCGCTGAGTAAGCCAAGGAGTAATGATATTGAGTTGCTCCACCGCCCTGTGACATACTGGTGTCACACCCCCTCGCTACGCTCCCCTCCGTCGGCGCGGGTTGTTCCCGCGCCAACTCGCACTCTATTCACACGCAAGGAGACCCATTCATGCATTCGCAAACTCCCGCCGCCATCAATCCTGACCACGATCACGACCCCCTAAAACTCTCGCCCCAGCAGGTCCAGGCCGCCAACCTCCTCGCCTCCGGCTCACCCATCGAGGATGTCTGCACCAAGCAAAACATCGGCCGGACTACCCTCTACCGCTGGCGGCAACTCCCTTCCTTCGCCGCCTACCTCAACCAGCTCACCCGCCAGTACGCCGATCAGGCCATCACCCAGTCCACCCATCTCCTGGCCACTGCCATGCACTTCCTCCAGCAGAAGCTCACCGACTCCAACACCCCCCTTGAGATGCAGCTTCGCATCGCCTTCCGAATCGCCGCCCTCTACTCCCGGCCCAGCTACCTCCGCTTCCTGCAGAACCTGCCGGATGATCCTGCGGGTGTCGAAGGGCAGCAGATGCGCCAAGGCCTCGTCACTGCCGGATTGCCTGCCGATACGACATTGGATGGCAGCGATATCGAGCTCTTCCGTGACTACCAGCACGACTCTCTCCAGAAGGCCCAAGCCTTTGATGCCCGCTTCTGCTCCACCCCCTCTACCGCCACCACCCCGGCCGTCCGGCCCCAACGGACCAAAATGGAACAAAACGAGACACCGGGCGCGAAAGATAGGTGTTCCACCGCCATCGATGCCGCCCTGGCCGGCATCCGTCACCAGATCGCCACCGCTGCCGCGTGAGATGAGCTGTGTTGTGCCCTCTTCCCTGTGGCACGGCGCCCTTTCTTCGCCCATAACAAGGCTTCCACCCCCACGGCCCCGGTGGTATCGTGTTGAGGTGACGGAACCTTTGTCCGGTATGGGCGTCTAACGTGGCAGAAAGCGTGAGCAGCATATCGACGGATGCACCCGCGATGTTGGCTGCGGCCGGGTTCAATCCGCAGGCCGCGCAGCAGACGGCTGCGCAGCGGGATCAGGACTGCATCCGCAAGGCATTGTCGGGCGATCGTGGTGCATTCGCCGATCTGGCCCTCGCCTGGCAGGACCGGATCTTTAACGCACTTCGGAAGATGACTGGAAACGAACAGGATGCGGCCGACCTCACTCAGGAGACCTTCCTGAGGGCTCTTTCGGGCCTGGCGAGTTTCCGCAATGAGTCTTCGGCATATACCTGGCTCTTCCGTATTGCCATGAACCTCGCCGCCAGCCGCCATCGCCAGCTTGTGCGACGTAAGACGGTGCAGGAAAGCCAGTTACGGACGGCAAACGCCGATGGCGTAGAACGCCCTGGGATATTTGATACTCAGCGGTCAGCCGGCGAGGCTCCGGAATGCTCCGCCGAGAAACAGGAACGCAATCAGGTCGTCCTGGCCGCGTTGGGACGATTGAATGAAGAACAGCGCAAGCTGCTGGTAATGCGTGACATCGAGCAGATCGACTACCAGCAGATTGCGGAGATGCTCAATGTTCCACTGGGAACGCTAAAGAGCAGGCTCTTCCGGGCCCGGCTTGCCCTGCGGGAGGAGCTCAAAGGATACTTTGAAGCACACGAGACCGTGACACCATGAGCCAGCCGCCGAACATGGAAGAGATTCTGATCGACTACCTCGACGGGACGCTCGACGCCACCCGTCGCAGGGCCGTCGAAACTCTGCTGAAGCATGATGCCAAGATGCGCAAGGCACTGTCCGTCATGCGGCAGGTTCGGGGTGCTCTGGGCGATCTGCCGATTGAGCCGATGCCCGCGCCAGCCGCCATCGCTCTGCAGGAGCAATTGCGCCCGCCAACAGAGCCATCTATTCCGCTCTATTCGCCAAAGTGGCTGATTCGCCTGGCGGCGGCGTTTGCGATCGCTGTCACGGCCGGACTGATTATCTGGTCGGTGCTGCCGCCGCCAATGGACCAGCGGACGGTCGCGATGAACAGCGTTTCCTCACTGGCTGCGCGCAGTGTTGCTTTCGATACGAAGAAAGATTCCTCGGTGGCCAAACTTGGCGACACTATGGAACCCAGCTTGGCCACAAGAGCCGGCGGCCCTGAGCAACTGCGAGCGGACGATGCGGCGTCGGAGAATGAACCAACGCTGATGGTCGTCGTCGCCAATGACATCGGCGGCACCGAGCGCGAGATCCGCAACCTGCTGACCCTGAATAACATCAACTACGAGTCCGTGCCGGCCAGCGTTGCTGAACGGGTTGAGGTGGCGAAAGAAGTTCAGACGCCCGGCGGCGGATTCGCCAGCGATGCGGCCATGGGTGCGGCGGCCCCTGCCCCCGCTGCACTCCAAGCTGACAAGGAAAAGTCAGAGGAGAAGATGGCACGATCGGCCAGCGAAGCGCCGGCTGCAGCGGCGCCATCCGCCGTAGCGGCCGGACCCGCGCCTGCCGGACATGTCACGCCCTCCCCGGTGCCGACACCACTCGCGCCCTCCGCCAGAGCTGCTGGTGCCGGCGGAGGCGGACAAGGCATGGGAGGTGGATCGCGACGTGACACGGCACAGGCCCTCGCCAGCGCCAAGCCGATCGCGCAACAGTTTGGCGCTGCCACGGAAAAGAGATCACAGACCGGCGGTGGGCGAACAGCGTCGGAGCCCTACGGCATGGTCGTTGCCCGTAACGTTACGCCCGACCAGCTTGGGAAAATCCGCTCCGGGCTTCAGAATGCTTCGCGTGCCGGCAACCTGCGTGTTGTGGATCCTTCGGCCAACCGAGTCACTCAGGCGCAGACGTACAGGAAACAGGCTCCAGACCGCAGCGAGCAGACAAACCTCAACCAGCGGCAGGTGCAGACGCAGAGTCCGTGGCAATACAGCAACAGCCAGGCCATCCAGAACAGCCAGGAGCTGGCGCAGAATACGACACAGCCGCCGATCTCCTACTCCCCACGCTACGACGTGACGATTGTCGTACAGGGCGAAGGCGCAGCAGCAGCAAGTATCCCGACCTGGCCCGCGCCGGCCACTACGTCCAATTCCACACTACCATCCACAAACCCGGCTCCCTAAAGAAATAAGGGGTCGGGAGTCTTTTAAAAAGACTCCCGACCCCTTTTTCTTTGTTACTTGCCCTTGATCGCTTCGGCATCACGGGCGCACAGATCGGGGTGGGCCGCTATCGATCCCACATCCGGCCGACGCTTCCAGCTTCGGGCACAGGCCTGGTACGTCTCACGCCGATCCACCGCCGTCACCTTCGTCTCGACGCCGGCCACCACGCTGTGATAGCCACAGCCGACGACGTCCTCCAGGTCGACGCCATACTCTTGCAGGCGCTTCAGCAGCCCGGCATCGGCGACCTCATACACCACCTCGGCATCCAGCGCCTTGTTCATGCCCGTGCTCTTCTTCAGGGCATCCAGTTGCAGCAGCGCCTTCTCGCGCAGGTCAAACAGGAGCTTCCACTCGGTCCGCACCTCCTCGCTGATCTCTTGCCCCGTCGGCGCCGGCAGCGAAGCCAGATGCACACTCGCTAACTCTTCTTCACCTGCCGGCTTGTGCTGGATGTGTTCCCATGCCTCATCCGCCGTAAAGACCAACATCGGCGCCAGCAGCCTGGTCAGCACGTTCACCATCTTGTACATCACCGTCTGGCAGCGCCTGCGAAGCGGCGAATCCGGCCGCTCGCAATAGAGCCGGTCTTTCATCGCATTGCCGTACATGGAGCTGATCTGCACCGAGCAGAAATCATGCAGCAGGCGGAACGCCCGATGCATCTGATACGTGTCGTACGCATCGACCGTGTCCCTGATCAACGTATCCACTTGATCCAGCGCCCACGCATCTAGCGACCGCGGCGGAATCGTCTGCGTATGCTGCTTGGGATCAAAGTCGTACAGGTTCGAGAGCAAATACCGCACTGTATTGCGGATCTTCCGGTACTTGTCGCCGAACTCCTGGATGGTCTTGGGGCTGGTCGGGATATCGCCCTGGTAATCGACGCTGCAGCACCAGAGTCGCAGCAGATCCGCGCCATGCCGGTTCACTTCATCGACGGCCTTTACATACTCCTTGTCGCTCTTGCTGACCTTCGTGCCATCGGGCTTGACGATAAACCCATGCGTCAACACCTGCCGATACGGCGGCACACCGTTGAAGCCCAGGCTGGGCAGCAGAGAAAGCTGGAACCAGCCGCGATGCTGATCCGAGCCTTCCAGGTACAGATCGCACGGAAACTTATGTCCGTCCCGTTTCTGCAGCACATCGTGCCAGGATGAGCCAGACTCAAACCAGACATCGAAGATGTCGGTTTCCTTACGAAGCTTGTCCTTGGGGAAATTCACTCCGGTATCGACACCATCCAGCAGTTCCACCGGTGTGAGCTTGAACCAGGCCTCCGAGCCATGCGCGGCAAAATGCTTCGCCACCGCCCGCACGGTTTGCGGCGTCAGCAGCGCCTCGCCCTGCTCGTTGTAGAATACCGGGATCGGCAAGCCCCACGCCCGCTGCCGTGAGATGCACCAGTCCGGCCGGCTTTCCAGCATGCCGGTGATCCGCGCTTGCCCCCAGGCGGGAATGAACTCCACGGTGCCCTTGGCGGCATCCAGTGCTCGCCGGCGCAGGCTCTTGGGTTCAGTTGACTCACTCGCCAGCTTGTAGGCTTTGTCGACGCCCACAAACCACTGCTCGGTCGCCCGGAAAATGATCGGCGTCTTGCTTCGCCAGTCATGCGGATAGCTGTGGGTGATCCTTGCCTCCTTGAGCAGCAGACCATCGGTCTTGAGGCGTTCAACGATGACGGCATTGGCCTTGAACACATGCAGGCCCTGCAGCCAGTCGGGTGCCGTCTTGTCGAAGGTACCATTGTGCAGCACCGGGCAGTAGACCTGCAGGCCGTTGGCCAGGCCCGTGAGATAGTCATCCTCACCATGGCCAGGCGCGGTATGCACCAGGCCGGTGCCATCCTCGGTTGTCACATAGAGTGCCGGAAGAATGTTGCCGATCCGGTCGATGAACGGATGCCGATACGCCACCTTGCTCTCTACCAGTGCCACTCCCTTGACCGGCTCCGAGGTGGCCAACACCTCAAAACCATCGAGCACCTTGCCCGCAAGCTTCTGCGCCACAACGCTGGTCCGCACCAACCCATCACGACGATAGGTCACCGCAACGTAGTCCACCTCAGGGTGCACGGCCACCGCCAGATTGGCCGGTAACGTCCATGGTGTAGTCGTCCATACCAGCAGGTGCATGTCGGTTACAACACCGCCAAAGATCGCTGCAACGGACGCCGTGTCATTGAGCGGGAACTCCACATAAACGCTCAGATCCTCGACATCCTTGTACTCCAACTCCGCATCGGCCAGCGCTGTCTGGTTCGAGATCGACCACGGCACCGGCTTAAGTTTCTTATAGACCAGAGCGTTTTCGACAAACTTCGCAAACACCTCCAGTGTGCTGGCCTCAAAGCCCGGCACCATCGTCCAGTACGGATGTGCCCAGTCGCCCAAGACGCCCAGGCGCTGGAACTGCTCATTCTGGATCGCCGCGTATTTCGCCGCATAGTCGAAGCACTTCTTACGTACCTCGAGTACGCTCATCTCGCGCATCTTCGGCCCCAGATCCTGCTGGATCTTGTGCTCGATTGGCAACCCGTGGCAGTCCCAGCCCGGGACGTAGGGCACCCGATGCCCCTGCATGGTGCGGAAGCGGATCACGCAATCCTTGAGCGTCTTGTTGATCAAGTGGCCGATATGGATGTCACCATTGGCAAACGGCGGCCCATCATGCAGTATCCAGAGCGGGTCATTGGCGTGACGCTGGAGAACCTTCTGATAGAGATCCATCTCCTGCCACTTCTTCAGCCTGGCAGGCTCATTCTGCACCAGCTTGGCCTCCATCGGGAATGTGGTGTTCGGCAGGTTCAGAGACTGCTTGTAGAGGCTCTTTTTGTCTTTGTCTTCGCTCATAGTCGTCATCCGATGCGTCTGATCCAACACTAAACTTTCACAGAAACAAAAACCGCCCGGCCGTTCGGGCAGGGCGGTTGTCTCGTTCTCAATAGAGGTACACGACTGGCCCTACCCGCTATATCGCGGGCTAATGATGCTCCGGCCAATCGCTATGCTATATCGCATGGGCCTCAGTATGCATCGACGGCAGAAAACCGTCAACCCCCAACTCACGCCCCTTCGCGGGTGATGATCTTGAAGTCCTCACGCTCGCCAACGCCTCGGAGCGGGTAGTCCTTCCGCAGAGGGTAGCTGCCGTAGGCGCTCCAGGTCAGGATCCGCCTAAGATCGGGATGCCCCACAAAGATGATCCCGAACATGTCGTACGCCTCGCGTTCCATCCAGTCCGCGCCCGGCCAAACCGGATAGACACTATCCACTTTCAGCCCCGGATCGCCCTGCTCAAGTACATCCCTATCCTGTGGCGCGGTCTTCGGAGCGGTTGTCGTCGTCGGATCAACAAACACCTTCAACCACAGTCGCGAACCCGTCTCAGTGGCAAGCAGCCCATAGTTCACCGCAAAGCGGTGCGTGGCACCTGGATAATTCAGGTAATCCACGCCATTCAGTTCAAAAAGCATGTCGTAACGCAGCGCCGGCTCGTCGCGCAGATACTGGCAGACCTCGCGGATATTCTCGCGCGGGACGACCACCGTCACCATGTCACGGAATGAGCCCACCAGAAACTTCACCTGTGGAAACTGAGCCTTAAGCTTCGGAAGAGCCGGATGATCGGGAACCTGCGCCATATCGTCCTTTCAATCGCCCGGCCGCACCAGCACCGGGTACAAGCGGATTGTTGATGCACAAGGCCGACCCGTCAAGGTGCTCCGCTCCAACCCCCCTCCCTGCCATTGCAGCCTCCGCTGCCCCGGTTAGCATCTTCGCCGTTATGGAAGCAGTACCATTTCGCGTGGATGGAAAGGTGGCGTTGGCGACAGGCGCCGGCCGAGGGATCGGTTTGGCGATGGCTCGCGCCCTGGCTGCGGCAGGAGCGGCCGTCGCCATCCAGGATATTGACCTGGACGTTGCCAACGCCGAAGTTGCCAGGATCCGCTCCCAGGGCGGTAAAGCCATCGCACTAGGCGGCGACTTGAGCGACCTCACACTCCCCCAGCAGCTCGTCGAACAGACCGTTGCCCACCTGGGTTCCATCGACATCCTGATCAACAACGGCGCGATCCAGTCAAATGGCTCATGGCTGGAGATGCCCGTCGAAGAGATGCAGAAGCAGTTCGACTGCGACCTTCTGGGTCCCATTCTCTTCTCCCGGTATGCCGTGCCTCATATGAAGGCCAGGAAGTGGGGCAGAATCATCAACATCGGCTCCATCCAACAGCGCGGAGCAAACCCGCACATGCTCCCCTACTCGCTCTCCAAGGCCGCGATGGAGAAGTTTACGATGGCCCTCGCGCGGGACCTGGCAAAGGACCAGATCACCGTCAACTGCGTCGCCCCCGGATGGATCAATACCTGGCGAAACCGCGATGACTTTAAGACGGAAGAAGAGACGAAACAGAAGGGCAGACACATTCCGTTGGGCCGGATTGGCATACCCGAGGACTTTGCCGGCATCGCCCTTTTGCTCTGCAGCGAAGCCGGCAGCTACATCACCGGACAAACAATCTTTGTCGATGGCGGGTTGAGTGCACATTAAGGGAAGAAGTGATCAAGACGCTCGAACCATTCTGCCAGCTTTCGCTGCGATGGAGCTATCTGCCCTGCCATTGGGATTTCTCCATCGACCGCGAGGCGGCCGACTACTTCATCGATTTCTTCCGCGGCCAGTTCGACCGCACGCTGACGATTGCCCAGCGGCAGTTCATCGCTCGCGGCGCTGATGCAGCCGATGTGGGCAAACGCGCCGCGGCATGCCGAAGCGAGTTTGGTGCCTACCTCGATGCGTTGCAGGCGAGCCCGGCGAAGTTCGGCCGGCCGACCCTGCTCACCACCGACTATGTTCGAGATGACATCCTCCGCAGCGCCGGCTTCGCCGATCCATACTACGAGATCAAACATCACGACAACGAGCAGGTGCTGCAACTGCTTCCGGAGGTCTGCCGCGATATCGATCGCCGCGCCGAACCGCAGCGCCTGCAGGCCGTAATCGATGGGGCACTGGCCGGCAATATCTTCGATATGGGCGTGCCCGCGACCGCGCGGCGAATGATGGAGAAGACGCTCTCTTTCCTGCACACGCGCGACAACCTGCTTCGCCGGCCATGGTTGGTAGATGACTTCGACACCTTTGCCGCGCGCATGCTCCAGGGGCCGCTGCACCATAAGGCCGTGATCTTCGTCGACAACGCCGGCGCCGACTTCGTTCTGGGAATGCTGCCGCTGGTGCGGTATCTCGCCCAACGCGGAACGGAGACAGTGGTCGTAGGCAATGAGCTGCCCACCCTGAACGATATGACGCTGCGTGACATGCGCGAGATCTGGCCGGACGTCCTCAATGCTGAGCCATCGCTGGCTTCCCTGCCGATCAAGCTTCTTTCTTCTGGCACGGGGGCGCCGCTGATCGATCTGTCGGCCGTCTCACCGAAACTGAACCGCGCGGCTGCCGACGCCGACCTCGTCGTCATCGAAGGCATGGGGCGGGCACTGGAAAGCAACTTCTTCACCCGCTTTGACTGCGACGTCTTGAAGATCGCGATGATAAAGGATGAATACGTCGCCAGGTGGCTAGACGGCGAACTCTACGACGTTGTGTGCCGGTTCGAACCCTCCGAGGCGTAGGTCGGCTTCTTGTTGCTGATCCGCACTACCGTTCTGCAATAGTGCCCGGCACTCGCATTGGGCCAACGCATTTCAGTGGGACCCGCGTCGGAAGTTACAAGAACAGCGATGAGTCAATCAGCGCAACGACAAAACAGAACCGCCCGCGGCTGTCAGGCCACGGGCGGTTCTTTCTATCTGATCAAGCTACCTCTTCGAGGTTACTAGACCCTCTGAGCGGGGCTCTTGATGACCACGCCATTGAGCTTGACGTAGGCCACGCTTCCACGACCAACCTGGGCATCATCGACAACCTGGCCAAGCATCGTCCACTTGCCATTGTTGAGTGTCAGAGCTTCCAGATCAGAGATGGCTCCGCCAACCGCGATGTTATTGCCGGTTCCGACGAAGAACCCACCGAGATAGCTGGTTCCGTTGGCACCGGAGTTGCCGTTCGCGTCCAAGCCTGCCTCAGTGGTCCCGAGGATACGGGCCACATCCGCACTGCTGAACGCAGCACCGAGGCTCAGGCCGCTGCCGGTGAGCACGCCGCTGGTCTCCACGCCGACGCTTCCAGCCACAGACACCTTATTGGCGTTCTGTGCGGAGATCGACACGGCCGAGCCACCGACGTTCACATTCGACATCGTCTTGCCGCTGCGAATCACACCAGCGTTTCCATGCACGTTGATGTTCTTCACGGTGCTGGAGGCAACCAGCACGTCGGCGTTGCCACGCACCTGAACGTTCTGCAGCGAGGTACCACCGTTGATGGTGCCCACGTCGCCGAGCAGGTTGACACCGTTGATGCTGCCTGCGGCCATCATGCTGCCGACGTCGCCGCCAGCACTGAAGGTCTTCACCGCACTGCCGGCGCCGGCGAAGGCGAGTGTATCAACCTTGCCTTCGATCACGCCGTTGGTGAGGGTGAACTTCTTGGCAGTAGACGCGCCGATGGTTCCGACGTTGGCCGAACCACTGCGTGCGCCGCCCTTGATCTCGTTGGCCAGAGCCTTCTCGTTGCTGGAATTCGCCTTGCTTCCGGCCTGAGTCGTGGATCCATCAGTTGCTGCACCGAAGGAGGTGTCAGAGGACACGACACCGAAGGTGGAAGCACTGCTGCCGCTGAAGGTCACTGTCTCAAGGAAGCCGTTGTTGACGACCAGCTTGGCGGTGCCGGACTTCAGCGACGCGGTGATGTACTTATCGCTGTTGGAAGAGGTGTCGAGACGCAGACTGTTCTCCCAAGCGATGAAGTAAGTCTTGCCGCTAACCTTACCGATGTCCGCAGTCACCAAACCGTAGTTGGTGCCGCCAGCAACCAGCGAGCCGAAGCCGCCGCCACCGATCTGGACATCCATGCCATCAGCGACGAAGGCATTGTCGTCGGCATTACCGGTATGACCGATATTGCCGCCGACCGTCGCATCGCCGAGCTGACCTTCGATCCTCAGGGAGCCATTACCCTCTTCGGAGCCACCGTCGAGGTTGCCACTGACAGTCAGGGTGTCAACCGTGCCATCCACGGAGATGTTGGCCGCGTCACCCGCGATCGTCAGGGACTTGACCTCAACCTGGGCGGAAGAGGTGGAGCCATCGATCGGGCCGGAGGTCATAGCACTGGTCAGCACCCAGACGCCAACCGGGCCGCCCGTGGAGCTGACGTTGATGCTGTTGAACACGACGTTGCCATCCGTGACCGTATAGTCCACCGTGGCGTTGCCGTTGGTCGTCTGCACGGAGTACATCACGCCACCCTCACTGAACTTCAGGGCGTTGCCGGAGGCAACAGTTACCTGACCGCCAGACGGGTTGCGAAGGACGCCGGTTGTACCCAGAACCACCTTATCGACATTTACCGACTGGGCAGACAGGCCACCCAGATCGCCGCCGACCTTTATCGTACCGTTGATGCTGCCCAGAGGAGCAGCAATACCACCGGTAGCGGTGCCAACAAGGCCCGCGATGCCAACGTCACCCGCTGTGGCCAGGTCGATATAGATATCGCCAAGGTACGAGTAGACATTGCCGATGCCCTTGTTGCCGTTCGGGCCCACGGCCACATACTCCAAGGTGTTCGGATCAATCTCGACGCCACCATTGGCCTTCAGGACCACTGGATTTGCCGCCGAGCCGATATCGCCGGTCATGGCCTTCACATCGCCGATGCTGCCGCCAGCAGTGGCGCTCAGGACAGCGATGCCCTGCCGGCCGATGATGTCACCGATGTCGCCAGTCACTGCATGCAGGTTAACACCAGCCGGGCTGCCCTGAATGCGCAACCCGTTGAAGCTGAGATCTATCGCAGCGGCTTCGCCGATGTCCTTCGCGGAATCGATAGCAGCGTGGTCCCAGCCGATGCCGTTGTGGGCGGTGACCTTCAGGTCGCCGACCTTGATGCCAGCCGACAGGCCGCCAAGATTCAGCGTCAGGGGGATCGCCGCGCCAACCGCGCCAACCGTGGTGTCAAAGCCAGCGATGCTTCCGCCAGCCGTGATGTTGTAGAAGCCAATGTCTCTGTAAGCACTGATCTGACCGATGTCGCCGGCGGCGCGGATGAAGGTCTGGGAATTCACATTGATGCCCAGCGTGCCGGTAGCGGTGATCTTGTCAAGGTCAACGTTGAGATTGAAGCCAGAGGACTCATAACCACCGGTGGAGATTCCAGCGTCGACGCCGAGCATGGAGTTGATCGCCACACCGTTCAGCGTCAGCAGGATCTGGCTCTGGGTTACATCGCCGATGACGCTGCCCAGGGCAGCCGTGATGTCGCCGATGCAATTACCAGCGGCCAGGTTCACCGTGATGTCGCCAACGTCACTGTAGATGCCGAGCTGCGGGGTGGGCGCGTCGGTTTCTGAATTGACCACCTTGCCGATGTTTCCGGTCTCAGCAGTGAAGCTTCCAATGATGTCTTCCGAGGCCACGATCGGACCGATCGAGCCATGGACGAAGATCTGTCCATCGCCGTCATCGTCCAGGTCGGCGATCGTGCCGTTTCGGCTGACCAGACCACCGATGCTGTCGGCGACCACGAAGCGATCAGTGCCTTCACTGATATCGATGTTGCCCTGAACGTTCAGGACACCCATGCTACCGGTGGCAGCGGTGATGCTGCCGTCTTCAGAGAAGCCGCCGGTGGCAGCGTAGATGTTGCCAACGTCGACCTGAGCACTGAAGTTCGCGCAGTCAACGCTGTTGGCCACCACGTTGCCGATAGAACCGGTGTCCGACATGATCGTTCCGGTGATTGCACCCTGAACGTTGATGTCGCCGATGTTGTAGTCAACCTCGACGTTGCCCAGGTTCACCAACTCAGGATCATTGTTGAACCCACCAACCAGATCCGACGTGGTCGGAATCGAGTTAGCCAGGAACGGGAAGGTTGTGGCAAAGGCCGAGTACGGAACGTTCAGATCGGCCAGGTAGCCATTTGCACCGTACACGATGTTACTGATGTTCAGATCGTTGTTCACAGTGATCTGGCCAACCGAGCCATCCTGAACGTACAGGCTGTCGAGTGTCGCACCCGAGATCAGGCTATGGATGCTCACTGCGTTGCCCCAGCCGGTCACGTCCATGCTGGCAGAGTTGCCCTCACTGCAGGGACCAGCAAACATCACGATGTTGACGTCGCCGGCGCTGGGAGCGGCCGCGTTGTTATCGCTGAGGGTGCCCGCATTGAGGAACAGGGCGAACAGAGCATCCGAGTGGTAGAGGGCATGCCCCGCCTTCAGGTCGAGGTCGACATTGTGAACGCCGTTGAGGGCACCCAGAGCAAGCACGGTACCCTGAGCCAGGCCGCCGCCGATGCTGATCATCGCGGTGCCATGGCCGTTGCCACCTTCAAACACATCGCTGTACAGGGTGCCGAAGCTGCCGATGTACTGCGAGGCGGGGCGCATCTCGCCGTCGCCGAATGCGGGGTTGCCAACAACGAAGTTCTTGATGACGCCGCCAGAGTAGATCACGCTGGTGGCGCCAGCGGCACCAACATTACCCCAGACGTCGATGTTGCCGATGTTGCCTTCGGCCACGACGTTACCGAGGAGGTCGCCAGCGCCCTGATTGGGGCCGCGATCGAGGCCGTAGCCGACCTCGATGCTTGCGTCCTTCATGTCATCCTCGGCGAGGATTCCGTAGCCGGTCACGTCGAGGTTGGCAGCGGTGCGGATGGTGGCGTTCATGTCGCCCTTCACATCGTTATCAACCGCATCGCTGATGTTCAGGTCCAGACCCGCGCCGGCGATGACGCCGCCGAAGAAGGACCCGTTCGGTAGGCCGCTGGAGTAGGTTGCTCCACCGATGCCGCCGAAATCACCGAAGACGTCGCCGGCGTCGATCAGGGCATTACGACTGATGCTCGACGAGGCAATCACCAGGGCATGGATATCGCCCGGGTCCGCCGCGGCACCGGCGTTGTTCTGATCGATAATCTGGTCTTCCGCGCCCGAGACGAGCACGAAGCTGCAGGTGATCTTGCCGGTGTCATTGGCACTGCCTTCAACGGCAAAGCCCTTATTGCCGCCCTTGGCGACAATACCGACAAGGTTGGACTCCTCACCCGTTGCGGTGTGCATGATGTCGCCGCCAGCAACGATACTGGCACCCAGGTTTCCACCGGGGAACAGATCGCTCTGAGCGGTCGGATCGAGGTTGCGATTGGCGGACAGGCCAGCGGCGATGTCGGCGTTCAGACCCATCTGGGTGCTGAAGCCAGGCGTGCCATCGGTCGTCGCGGAATCGGTCACCGCGGTGATGTCATCGCTCGCCAGGACCTGGGCATAGTTGTCCTGGCCGGCGGCGATCATGGCAAACGTAAGCTTGCCAGCTTCGAGGCCATCAGTCGGGTCGGCATCGAATGCCTGGAGGCTCGGGCCTCCGCCCATGACGAACGGGCTGGCAAAGTCGCCACCGCCTGAGGATTCCTGGGAGGCAATAATGCTGCCCATGCCCCAAGAGGTCCAGAAGGTATCGCCATTGAACGGGGCCGTCGCCAGCGAGGTCGCGGGCTTAATGGCCGCCGTGGGCACTCCGCCGGTGTTCATCTCAGTGAAGATGTCAAGCCCGGCAGTGTAGAAGCCGAGGTTCAGTCCACCAACATCAGCGCCGTAGGCGGTGATGCTGAGGTCGTTGTTGATGCCGATGCCACTGAGGCCGACGTTAACGTTACTGACACCGTCATTGAGCGGCAGGTTCGTCGAGGGGTTCGACGGATTTCCGTTCTGTTGGGTGTCCAGCGCGGTAACCGCGTCGATGTTGGACATCGCCATGGTCACGCTGGCCGAATCGGCTGCGCCGACGTATCCCTCAAGCGCGCCGAAGGCAGCGATGCTCACACCGACAATGTCGCCATCGGCGGGGTTGGGCGTTACCGAGCCGGGGCCGGTCTGAGGCGCGGCGAACGGCTGGCCCTGAGCGTAGATGTCAAGATACACATTGTGGGTGGCGCCCACGCTGAACTGCGGGATATAGTGGGCGTTGGCACTGGAAACAGCGCCAGAGAGCACATCCGTGAGAGCGATCGGAGTGTCAACCCAGCGGCCGACCGTCAGGTCGACGTTCACCGCACCAAGCGTGAGGACTGTGCCAGCCTGGAGCTGCCCAAGGTCATTCCGGTTGAGCGGGCTCGGGCCAGCATCATTGAACGGCACGAACATGCCGGCACTGAGCTTACCGGAGAGAGTCCCGGTCACTGTGCCACCATCAATTTCCAGAAGATTGGGGTTAGAGAAGGTGGCCGAGAGATAACCGACACCAGCAGACGCGACATGGCCGCCGGCCTGCCCGTCATTGCCGATGGCATTGCCATCGATCACGAGGCCTTCGATGTCGATCGAGCCTGCAGCCTCAATAGTTCCATTGAGGTTGTAGACGTTGGCAGTGCCACCGAGGCCGGCCTGAAGCGTTCCGATCCAGATCGAGGAATCGGTGTTGCTCAGGATCGGCATCGTCGCATCATTGAAGTGCGTGGTTACTGGCAACGGGAGCGTCGCACCAACTGGCTGCGTGCCAGCGACGATGTTGCTGTTGATATTGCCGAACGGGGTGCCCACGACGTGAATCAGGGGCATCTGGCCAGCCATGATGCTGTTGAAGTTCACATCCTCGGCCGCCGAGATCACGGTGGTGAACCCGGGCGTTCCAACGTTGTTATCGGCAACAATGTTGTTCGTCCCGTAGATACCGCCGGAGCCGCTGAGGCCAGCCACTACGTTCGCCAGCAGAGATCCGCCCAGGCCTGTGCCAGCCTGAATCAAGATATCCACAATGTCGTCGGCAGCGGTGATCGGAGCGTTGATGTCGCCCGCAGCCAGGATGGTTATCGGGTTGTTCCCGAAAACAAACGCGGCCTGCAGAGGATCTGAGCCACCAGAAGGTCCAAAGTTCCAAGAGCTGGAACTGATGACGCCCGGATGGTTGATGTTATCAATTGGGGCATGATTGGCCTGATCACCAGTAAAGCCAACGGCCTTGATCCAGCCGTTGATCTGGTTGCCGGACCAGACGTTGCCGTAGATGTCGCCAGAGGTGAACTGGGCGTTGATGCTGTCGTTGGCACCCTTGACGCCGGTCACCAGAATGCCCTTGCCAGAGACGATCGAGGCGTATGTATCGCGACCGACAGTGATGACGATCGGGCTGCTGCCAAGGCTGATGCCAAATGGAGCCGATACCTGATTGCCAGAGTAGGCGTTGTCGATATTGGCCAGGATACCCGCCTGGGTGGCGGTGCTTGCGATGACGCCAACACCGAAACAACTGGACACGGGAGCCTGAATACCCGAAGTCATACTGTTCACGTAGCCGGTGCCGATAGGCATGGCCCACATGCCAAGGTCCGCGGCGACGGTGATGTTGCCACCGAAGCCCGGAGTCCCGTGGATGCCGACCAGAGGCAGGGCAGCGGTTCCGCCGGTCACGGTGGGGTCACCAACTGCCAGAGAGCTCCAGACGCTGCCGCGGATGTTGATGGCGCCAGCGGAGCCGTCGGTCACGAGGCCTTGGAAGTCGGATGTCGGGACTGCGCCCGGCGCCACCGGAGCCAACTGCACCGTGGTGATCGAGCCCACTCCGCCACTGGTGGCGACCAGGCCCAACGAACCGTCGACCATGACATTGCCGAGTGATCCGTACACCGGATTGGCTCCGGCAAAGCGAATCGTCGCGTTTTCGCCAGAGATATTGGGATTGTTCAGGTAATCCCAACTCCAGGGGAAGAAGCTGGTGTCGTTCGTGTTGATGTCATAGCCCACAATGATCGGGCCGACACTCGTCGGGAGGCCGTCAGTGGCGTTGGTATCAACAACGGTGACGTTGCCGATGCTGCTGGAGAACAACAGGTACTGAATGGCCTTATCGTCGTCGTCCGTAACCGTTGTGGCTGCATACACCGTACTCGTATTGGGATCGGTGAACGGCACGCCGTAGAAGATGTTGGTGCTGCTGTTTGTCGCAGGATTGCCGGCGTCCAAGGTGTTGAACAGGATGCCAATTGACTGCCCGAACAGGTTGATCTGAGTGATCACCCC
>Ga0209083_1002651_pt1 | contig 16458 bp, 42 predicted proteins | sample AM7aDNAmetaG_FD_184132 | JGI IMG/M metagenome (GOLD analysis project Ga0209083, IMG submission 184132) | Freshwater microbial communities from Finland to study Microbial Dark Matter (Phase II) - AM7a DNA metaG (SPAdes) (version 3) | ecosystem: Environmental > Aquatic > Freshwater > Lake ...
TTACACTATCATAGATGAATTTATTATGTAGATTTGTTTGAAAATGTTTTGTTATTTCCATCATATCCATATTTATTTCATCTGTTTTATATCCTTTTGCAGCTAATGTTGCATAATGACCAATTCGTTTAAATAATGGTTGGAATAAAGCTTCTAAAAATATTAATCTTTTATGTTTTAAATCAATAAAAGTTTCTTCAATAGTTAAAGAACATAATTCTGCCGATTTCATAAGAACTTTAACTATTGTTAAATCTTTTTCTTCTATACTATAACAATTTTGATAAAGTAATTTAGAATAATCATCAAAAAATAATCTTTCCATATGTTTTAAAATACTATCTCTATCTGGTTCACAACTAAATTTTTTAATAAAATAATTAATTATATCAGCTTCAACAATTTGTTGATTTTGAATATGTAATCTTTCACATATTATTTTTTTTGTTTGCATTAATTCTGGATCATTATCTGGAAGAATGATATTTAAGAAATAATGCGCCGGTATATTTATACCAAGAAAAGTAACATGATCATCAAATATTGATATTGAATTAAATAAGCTTGATAATTTAATTGATTTCTTTTTAACAACAATTGGTTTATCAACAACATATAATGTTGGTACATAATTATTTCCATTCAATACAAAGAAATAATCATTTAAGAGTGTTGGTAAAACTAATCTAAACATTATTTTGATTTCATTAGTACTTACAACTTTTGTATAAACAACAACTCTAGTAAAATGACTATCATTAATTCCTAAATACTCTGGAACTCTCATTATATTTATTGTATGTACTTGTAAATAATTATTATTTTGAGCAGATAAATATTCAATACAAAGATTTACAAAATATTTAATCATTTTATCATCATATTGAATTTTTCTAAAATCTCCAATTGTAATTTCATTAGGATTTGTTTGTGGTTCTTGTAAATCAGTTAATAGATTCAATTATTTCTCCTTTTTATTCTTTTGTAAATAATTGTTCTTCATCAAAAATATCGGCAGAAATCTTAAACCAATATTCAGCAAAAACTGTTACTTTATCATCTATTATAGGTGATGTTAAATATTTTTTACCTTTTTCTAATTTAAAATTAGGTGAAAGATCAATATCTTTTAAACATGTTCTATAATATGTTGTCATTATTTACACACCATGAAGTTTCATATTTATTATCATAATGATTATTTAAAGATTCTTCTTGTGTTTCATTTTCTTTTTCATTAGTTTCATTATTTTCCATATTATAATCTCCTTAGTTTTATCGGCAAGAATCTTTAATTAGATCTTGCCGATTATTTTTTATTCTTTAAGAAATGATAATTGAACATCAACTACTTCACGAGTTCTACTTTTTACTGTTCTATCTTCTGGAAGATGATATTCTCCAGTTGTTACAAGTTGTTTTATTAAATCACTTTTTCCTTCTTTCCAATCACTTTTAACTGATAAAAATTCTTTAATTGCAAGATCTGTTCCGTTAGCTATCATAGATTCAAGTTCCATTTGTCCTATTTTAGATCCACCACCCCTAGCTCTTCCCTTAAGTGGTTGTTGAGTTATTGCTTTTACTGAACCCAGATCTCTTGCATTCATAATTTTCTTTGTCATTTTATACAATTTTTGAATATACATTGGAGCACAAAATATATTTTTTAAAGTTACATCTTCATTTGGTAATTGAACGTCAACTTTAAGTTTCTGTTTCATATATTTAATTAATTCTTTCTTTAATAAAACAGATTCTCTATATGGTTTTGCAGTTTTTAATAAATCTTTTATATTTATTTCTGCAAAACATGGAGCTTCAACAAATAAATTAGTTTCTGTAACTTTATTAATGAATTTTTGTTTAAATTCATTATTATTTTCAAGATTTGTTATAATTTCTTTATCAATTCTATTATAATAATCACTATCAATATGTTTAATAACTGATTCATTTAACCATTTAATTGTTTCTGCTGTTTTTTCTGGTTGTGTTCTAATTTTATTATCACAATACATTACAGATTTTCCAACAATTCCTTCTAATATTTGCCCCAAATTCATCCTGCTAAAGACAGCAAAAGGATTAAATATTAAATCTAATGGAATATTTGATTCAACTGCAACTGGTCTCAATTCATCAGGAAGAATTAAACTAACTACTCCTTTGTTCGCATATCGATTTGCAAGTTTGTCGCCATACCAAGTTCTATCTTTCTTTGTTATTTCGATCTCCATAAGATAACAAGCATCATCGAATTTAATATTTCCTCTTTCACCTTTCTTTTGAGTGAAATTATAATATTTAGCAAATAAGTATTTTGCATAATCTGATTGTAATTTTCTATTAAGATCATCATAAGTATCTACAATAAAATTTGCATATTGTCTATAAAGACCTTTTATTATTTTATGAAGATTAGTATCTATAAGATTAATTTCTTTATCTGGTTTCAATCTATGTATTCTTATTCCAGATACTTTGCCGTTCTCAACTTTTGATTTAATTTTATTAGCGGCAAATTTTGTTCCTTCCAAATTATCAAGAGTTAATAAATGAGAGATAGACATTGTTTTAAGTGCTTGTTGAACTTTTGTTTTAGTTGCTTGAGCATTACCAATATATCCATCAGATCCTTTCGGTACTAATAAACTACAAACTGAATCCCCATCAATTTTTTGTCCGATATTAGGAAAATAAGTAAATGATCCAGGAACATTTTCATACATAGATTTCATTAATGTGTACTCATAAATTGGGATATAAACTTTATCAATAAATTCAACTTTCGCTTTTTCTGCAAATGATTCAGAACACACTATAGAGTCTTCATGATTAAACCCGAAAAGCAACATGAAACCTGTAAAAGTATTATAACCATATGAAGGAACACCATCTTTAAAACAATCATATGAAGCTATAATATCTCCTTTTTTGAATTTATCACCTTCATTTAAACTACTTCTTAATGTTGTTCCATAAATACTATATACTCTTTTAATTGCTGGAGTATAAATTTCTTCAAGAGTTTCTAAATTATCATATCTAACAACTATTAAATCATTATTACTATTTTTATACATCACAGATCCATCATCTTTTGCAATATTAATTCCTAAATTAGAACAATCTCTAACAAATTTATAATCAGAACCAATAACATATGGTATTTCTGTTGTTGGACTTGTTAAAGCTTGTTGTACTTGTTTAGAAATCATACTTGCTCTAGTTGCATCTGTTGAAGATAAAAATGGAATACTGTTCAAGTTGATACTTGTGATCATTCTTTATTGCCTCCTAAAACTAATTTTTAGGTCTATCATGCCCATGAAATCTCACCTTATCTTTATCTATTTCAATGATCTGTGAATACATTCTTGAGTCCCAGTAAAAAATTAATTTATCTTTACTTTTAATCCAATAAACTATTTGTAATGATTTTTCTGGAGAATTATGACAATGAAATACATCTTCTATTTGATCATTTGTTTGATTAAATTTTGTACACATACTACAATTATTCATTAAAAATTTATTAAATTTAAAACTTAAATGATCTATAAAAGGTCCTTCTTCAAAAGAAATATCTTCAGTATCTAATTTAATAACATCATCATTTTCAACTTTATATGTTTTACAAATGTGATCTATTGGACTGATAAATTTTGATGGTAAAGTATTCATCATATTATCAATTTGTATTTTTTTCTGTTTTTCTTCTTGTTTTTTTGTTAGTTTTTTTGGTTTGAACGAATCTAAAAAAGGAGGAAAAGGGCAATTAGAATATTTATTCATATTTAACTCCTTAGTTTATAAGAGATTTATTAATATTAATTTCAAACTCTTCTTGAGGAATTTGTAAAACAAATTCATTTCCTAAATTTTCAACTGGTTGCCAAAATAAAATAATTCTTTTTTCTTGATTCTTTTCTGCCCAAAATGTAAATTGATTAATATATTTTCCTGGAAAAGTTATTAATTCCCTTGATGGGGAATTATAGGTATTTAATATAAATTCATATAATTTTTCTCGAATTGTCATAATACATTCTGGCGAAAAAATAATATCATCTAAATCAAGTTCATGAATATTTTCAGTGCTTACTTTAATTACTTTACTTAAATGTTTTTTAGTTTCTATTATTAACTTTTCATAATTTTCTACTGTTGATTCACCAAGTATTTTTTTAAGATTATTTTTTAATGTTGATCTTTTAAGTTTCAACATTTAACCTCCCATTACTCATCATTAATATCTCTTTTTTTAAATTTTTGAATAACATGACTATAATCTGAATCTTCCGGAAGTTCATTTTTACAAACAGGACAACATGTAATTATCGTTTCATCTGAACCTCTGCTCCATTGTTCATAAGAACCATAAAGTTGACAACAGAAATCAAAATCAACCACTACTCCACAAGAAATACAACTTACAAGCTTCATTTTTATACCTCTCTATTAGGAATTTCATCCGATTTCTCGAATGGGAACACGACCCATTGATAATTTGGAATCTCTTCAATATAATATGTTGGTTTTACAATAGATCTTGGTTTATAATAAATTGTTGCAATATCAAATCCATCTTTCATTAATGGTTCTAATGTTAAACCTGTATCAACAAGATCATCTACTATAAGAATTTTTTGTGTTTCAACTTTTTTTGTTCTTTTTATATTATTCTCAATACCTGATAAATGAAAATCTATTATATTCATAAATTCAAGTTCTAAATAATGACTCAAATAAACTCCAATAATCAAACCACCTCTTGGAATAGGATAAACATATTCATATTTACCTTTTGGAATTTTTGCCGCTAGTTTTAGAATATTATTGTGAAACTCTTCTGGTGTTATAAAGTATTTGTTCCATTCACTCATTTGTATATCTCCTTTTTTAAATAGTATTTTTGATTTTGAATATTATAATAAGCAATGTGTCTTTCTTTTGGATCATTACTTTGAAAATAAACATCAACATCATAATAAGATTTTCTTTGTATATTGTAATTGCTAAGACATTTAAAAAATTCTGTTTCTTCAACTTCTTCACACAAACAAATTGGTATATTGAATCCCATCAAATATCTCATTCTAATAATTCCAGATACTGTGGCTAAATTTTCCATTTATTTCTCCTTTTTTTAAATAAAAATTATCGGCAAGATCTATTTCTGAATCTTGCCGATATTACTATCTAATTTAATATATTATTTCTATATGTAATAATTAAATATAAAATTATTTCTTTTGCGATTTAAAATTCATTTTTCATTGGTTGAAATACTTTTAAAATTTTATAAAAATCTTCTTTTCTAATTTTTATCTTTTTTCCTTCAGTTGAAAATATAATATTTTCTTCATCTAAATCTTCATAAATTTCTAATGAAGTAAAATCAAATTCATCAAATTCAATTCCTTCAACTTGTTTCTGTACATCAATTGTTAGTTTAACCATTTATTTCTCCCTTACTTTATTAATAGATCTAAAAATTGTTTTGCTGCTTCATTTGCAATTATATGAATATCTTTTTGACTTAATGATTTTTTATTATTTTTCTTTTTATACCAATAACAATGATCTACGAAAGGCATAGCAATATTTGATTGATATGCAAAATATAATTCTGGATCTTCTTTTAAAGCTTTTTGTAATCTTGAAATTATAGATTCATTTGTAGATACAATTCTAATTACATCATCTTCAATCAATTGTTCCACATATTTAAGAGAATCTTTTAATCTCCTGAAATTTTTTGAAATAGCTCCACCATTTCTTATATTTCCATCATTATCCCAGTATATATGATCTAATGATAATTTAAAACCATAATGATATTGATTATTGATTCTAACAATGTTACCAATTTTAAAATAATTATATGTTAATCCATAATTTCCATTAGGAAGTCTTTTAGATTCAAGTTTCATTTAATTCTCCTTTATTTTTATCTCAACAAAATTCATATTTCCATCCAAATATCCAATCAAATCACAGTAACTATCATACTCTCTTCCACATTCAGTATCATATTCTTCATATGTATGTTCAAATACTAAAAATTGAGTATTTGGAATATATTTACCATAATCTTTCATTAAATATTTTTGAAATTTATCAAATATTGGTCTCAAATCTATTTTTTTAAATAAATCTTCAATTCCAGTCATAGATATTTCTTCTACCAATAAAGATGAAACCGGTTCTAAATTAAATAAAATATAATTTGATTCTTTATCATTTGCAAATTGAAGATAATTTTCAGAATAATCAAGATAACCATTATCATCTCTTATACACCATTCTGGTAAAGGATAATGAACTCGTAAAATTCCATCTTTAGTTGATTTTGTTTTAGCTTCATAAACTTCTTCACCATTAGCAATTATTAAAGTATTTATAGCCATTAAAGTTCTTACTGACATTTTTATTGTTCCTTTATATTTTATCTGGTAAATTATTTTCAGGTTCACCTAAAACATAACTACCACCAACTTTTTTCCATCCAACTTTTCTATTAGCTTCTTCATTTCCAGGTATAAATCCATGTTTCATCAATGTTACAAATTCAGAATCAGTAACACCTAATCTAATTTTGGCTTCTTCTACAAGTTTTTTAATATTCTCTTCACTATATTTATCTTCATTATTATCCATTTTATTACTCCTCAAATTTTCTAGTTAGATATTCTCTTTCATAATCTAAAAAATGACCGATTAAATGATCATTATCAACATGTTTTCCTGCCAATTTTTCTTCTCTTATCCTTATATCTTTAATTGGAATAAATTCAAATTGAGAAGGAGATAAATGTAATTCATCAGCTATTCGTAAACATCTATCATAATTTAAAGTGCTAATTAAATATTTCATTTATTGCTCCTTTTTAACTTTATGATTAAAAACTTTTATTAGAAAATTACATATTCTAATTGTATTGTTATCAGAAAGCCATTTTTGATCTAACCATTTATTCAATTTTGGAAAAACACAACCAATATGATTTAACCATGAATTATAATCCATATATGCATTAGGTGGAAATATTTTCTTATTATTAATTACCCAACCATTTTCAGGATAAATTGTTGTAATAAAAGTTTGTAATTTCATTTCTTCTCCGGCTGATTCATCATTTTAGTAACATCATCAATAAATACTGATTTCAAAAATTTTGTGTTCATATAATTAATATCTTCTTCTATGTCAAATTCTTGATTCCAATCATAAAATTTATTATTTTTCCACCATTCTGCTTTTAATCTGAAATTATCACCTATTATTGATACACTAATATCTGCTGGAATTGGTAAAGCTTCTTTGATAGATAATATAAATTTAACTGTGTTTTTCATTTCTGCCTCATTAAAGTTACTACATTTATGATATATTTTTCAACTTTCTCTTGAATACCAGGATTTGTTGATTCTCTATTACCGGCAACATTTAAAATTTCAATATTGTTAAATTCAAGCCACTGAATAAAAAATTGTATAGATGGATTTATTGTATATGGTTTATTGAGTTTTTTACAAGTGTTTAAAGTTAATCTACCACCTGGACTTGAACTATCTCCAAACCAAACTGTTCCATCTGAATTTTTAACATTTTCAATAGTTCTTGGTTTATATTGCCAATCACTATGTTCAATTAATCCAAAATCTTTTAAAGAATAATCACTTCCATTATCAGTTCTATAATTTTTTGGAGCTGTTCCACCAGTTTCTAGATTTAGTTTTTTACCAGCTTCGAGACCGGCACGATCTACACCGGTCTGTCCGCCCGATATTATTTTTCTTAGTTTCATTATTTATCCTTTAAAGAAATCACAAATTTTTAACAATTTATCTTTTTCAATTTTAAAAACAAAATTATTACCATATTCTGCTAATTTAAAAACAAGTTCATCATTTGAACTTTCATAAACTTCTAATTCACATTCATCAAAATAAAAATCATCTTCACCCCTTCTTTTTAGTTGAATATCTTGTGTTATTTTTTCCATTTTTCTCTCCTTTTTTATTTAAAATAATAGAGAATCAATATTCTCTATTATATAATTTCTATATGAAAATAATAAAAACAAAATTTGGAGAGTGAAAAATTTCTTTCACTCTCCAAATTAATTTTAATGTTCATAATCAAAATATCTAATTATTTTATTTTTAGATTCAGCATATTTTCTTTCTTTACTTGTACTTTCACCAATATATCCACCTGGATTTATTATAAGAACTTCGTCCGCTAAATCTATTTTTCTTAAATGTAATTCATCAAGCATTTTTTTGGTATCACTTTCCATATCTAAACCTTCTAAATGACCAAATAAACCAACAGTTAAAACTATTTTACCTTTTAAAGTTTCTTCTCTCATAGCTTGTTCATATGATTTTTTAAATTTAGTTGAGCCACACAAACATACTATTGTTGGAACTTTATTCATTCTTTAATCTCCTTACACATAATTATGTAAATTCTTACCAAGTTTACTTAACATTCTATTTTTATCATCAACTTGATTATTACTTTTAACGGCAAAATTCAAACTTACAAAATCTTTAAATGATAATTTTTTTGGTTGAATGTGTAATTTTTTAAATTCTTCCTTTAATTCTTTAGCAGATTTACTATAACTTCCAGTTGCATAAGTTTTCGAAGAAATATTTGTAATTTGTATTCTTGTAGTTGCACATGGAGTATAATCATAATCAACAACAGATGTTGTTGATGAATATGATATATAAGTAGTAGTTGTTGTTGGACCAGTTGTAGGTTGTATTTTTGTTCTATATGAGTATCCATATCCGTTCATTTTCCATTTTCCTCATCAAGTAAATTTTTAATTTTATCAAAAGATTCTTTAGGTGGTATACTATATAAATGTGCTCTTTCAAGAATACAATATATTTTTTCTAATTTTTCTTCTGATACTTTCATGATTAATCTCCTTAATTTAGTTTATTTAACCGCTTTTTTAATATTTGAATTACTGCTTGAATTAAAATTTGTTTAAATAATAGATGTGACCAATTAGTTTTACCAAATCTTCTTGCCGATAAAAATATTTCATTATTCATCAAAAATCTCTAATCTTTTTAATGCTTCTTCACTACAACAACTTAATGATTTAACAGTTTCAAAATATGTTGAATAAATATGTAAACCATCAGAATAACATATCATTTCACCATCTTGTAATCTTATATCTGAACCTTCTTCTTCTAATCCCATATTTACCATTTCAAGAACATATTCTTTCACTCTTTGAAATCCCCATAGATTCTCTGGCATGCCACAAACTAAATCCCAGGAACGAAAGAAAACCGATGATCTCAATATTCCATCAACAGCTTTAAAAGACATAACTCTTAAACATGGTGGATCACTCATTTTACTACATGAATTATCTCCAACATTAATAGTTGCCTGATTTGTTTTGCCTTTTGATATGATTAAATTTTTAATAATATCTTCAACTTGTGGTTTTATCCATGTTGAATATTTATAAATTTCATTCGGTTCTAGAGTATCATCCATAAGATATTTTAAGAAATATTTATCGACAGATTCTCTATCTGTTGGTCTAAATGGTGAATTTTCTGATGTGAATGGTTCCCACTCCCATGGTGTTTTAATTTTCATCATAACATAAGGTAATTGAAGTCTAAATTGTCCGATAAAACTTCCAAATTCATCAACTTTAGATGCATTTTCAATTTTATATTTTATACTTGTTGGACTTTCAAGACATAACCACATTACTTCACGCCAAGCTTGAGCAATTGTTTGTGATTCTATATAATTAGTTTCCCAATTTATCATTTAATATCTCCTTTATTAACTCCTGCTAAAGGAGTCCATATTTTTGGTTCAACATCATCTAATTTTTTAGTATTTGAGAAGTATATAATTTATGTCTAAATTGTTGTTCTGTTTCATTATTTTGTAAACTTTTGATTGACATATCTATAAATTCTTCAATTAAATTCATTTTTCTACCTCTTTTCTATTTTTAATCAATTGTTCTTTAAATTTTTTAGCTTCTTCAGAATTGTGCCATTTTGAATTGACAGATTCATAACAATTTGGACATATATATTTACATGATATCATACAAGTAGGACAAATCAATTTATATCTCCTTCCCAATTCAATGCATCATATTTTCCAGTTAGAACATGCCAACTAATTTTTAATGTTCTCAATAAATGTTTAATTCCTTTTATCGGACGAGGTCTTTTTGGTATCCATTTATCACCAGGATAAGCTACTCCATCCCATTGTTTAATTTCAACAACTGAATATGTGTTTGGATGTCTCATTTTCTACTCCTTATTTATAATTTTATCTGCTAATTTATTACATTCTTCTTTCCAATTTACAGTTTTATCATTAGGATCTAATTCACTTCCCAATATTAAAGCTGTTTGAGCATTATCAGAATAAAATTCCCATCTTTTAGAATTTAATAAAAGTTGAGCAATATCTCCATCCTCATGTTCTTTTATAAAATCATCAAAATCTTTATCTTTCATAGTTACAAGTTTTATAAATGTTTTATCGGCAGCTTCTTCAAAATTAGTTTTATCTTTTAAAGCAGATGCTTTAAGTTTTAATCTTTCCCATAATTTATCATCATCAAGACCTTCTTCAACAATACTTGTATTGTTTTTTGTCATAGCAACAAATAATCTTTTTTGTCCATTTTGATGATAATGATTCATTCCAATTATAGACCATTCATCTAGGGGTGATTCTTTCCAAGGTGTTTTCATTTAATCCTCATCTGCTCTGGCTTTTCTTATTTGAGTTGGTCCAGAAGTTGTTACTTCAACAATTTCTCCAACTTCAATTTTTTCAATAGCTGTTCCTAATAAAGTCCATTTTTTTGGTACTTTAGTTTTTGAAATAAATGTCCAACTTTTATTAACATCTATTGGTTGAAATGGACAAATAAATTCAGCTATTTTTTCAGAACCAACAAATTGTGGATATAAAAATTTTTGATTTTTTAGATCTTCTAAATAATTTTCAATTTTTTTAATAGTAGTTTTATTTAGTGGCTTCTTATATACAAATGTATCCATATTTTATTTCCTTTTTATTATTTTGAAACCATAGGTAGTCCTGCCTTGGCGTCTTTACCCTACACAGAAGCAACTGTGATAAGACCTATGGTTTTTATTTTATATATTCTTCAGTTATATAACTTATTTTACCTCTTTTAGCATCTTCAAACTTCCATTTTTCTTTTACAATTTTATTTATTTCTTCTTTTTTAATATATTTTAAAGATTCTTCTTTTTGTTCTTTAGTTCCAAAAAGTAATTTTAATAAGATATCTTCTTTAATCTTCATATTTTTCTATTTTTTGTTCCAAATATTTTAAAGATTCTATTTTTTGTTCTTTAGTTCCAAAAAGGAACATTATTAATGCAACTTGATCTTTTGTTTGATTATTTTGAGGAATTTTCATCATCTCTTTCATATTCATTTTTCCATTTCTTTTTTAATTTGCCAACCAATTATAATATGATAATATTTAAGAGGAATATTAAGTTCTCCTTTATTACAAGGATATTCTGCTTTAATATATTTAAACTCACAAGTTCCTCTACAAAACATAATCCAAACTATCATTTATTTCCCTTTCCAAACTTTTATAAATTCTTCCACAACTAATTCTTTATCATCTGGGCATTTTAATCTAGTTCTAGCTTCTACAAAATCAATTAGACCAAATATTGTACTTTTATACATCCATTTAACTCCATTTGATTCAGTTAACATGTGATATAGAAATGTTTTCATAATTTTTTCCTTTTTTTTATTAAAAAAGGCCTAGGTGAGACTTGAACTCACGACAAAGTGATTTAGAGTCACTTGCTCTACGTCTGAGCTACTAGACCGGTTCTTCCAATTTTGTTAAACTGTGACCTGAAAATTCTATTTTATTAATCATAGTTTCTTTTTCAATATTAAAATCCATAATAAGTTGGTCATTTACTAAAATTTTTATTTGATTTTTTGGTAATATATGTAGCGGCAAAGAAAGATCAATTGTATATTTATATTTTTCTACTATTTCAGTTGGTTTCATTTTTCTCCTCTTTTAAAAACTGGTACAGATGTTGTCACTATCACCTAACTTGCTACTTCCGGCTCACAAGGTTTGTATACACATGAATTTGTATATTATTCTCAACATCCATACCAGTTTATTTTGATTTTTATAAGTTACATAATTAGGCATTTAAAGTTCGTGGCCTTTGAACTTAAGGACAAACCCATTCCTTTTCATATCAAGCAGTCCAAACCCAATACGTTTTGACTCCAATTAGTTACCCGTCTATAATTATGTAACTTAATTTTTAAAGTAATCTTAACTTTGAAAATAATTTACCTTCATCAACCGTTGATAATGAAGTAATTTGATTTCCAATATCTGGTTCTTTAAATATACTATATTTTACATTTTTTGTATCCAGCTTGAATATCCAGTTTTTTAATTCAATCTCATTATTAACACCAAGGTAAACAATCGTGCCGTTATTCCAAGGTGTTGAATGGTTTAGTAAATACTCAGCAACTGCATGACCCGACTGCACAGCTTGTTGGGCTATTGTCAGATCTCGCCGAGTTATCACATAAAGTTTTAATTTCTTCAATTTTCTTTATCCATTCTGCTTTAATTTTATTAATGTAGATTTCATTAGCTGGATTAATATCGGCCGGTTTTTCTATTTGATCTCTTGTTTTGCCTCTTAATTCACATCTTGCAATATGTTTGTGTCTAAATTCATATTTCAATTTGTTAATATCATATTGAATTTCCCAACCAGCCCTATTAGATTTTCTAAGAGAAGGTTTTCTTTCAATTTTATTAGCGTGAATACTAAGGGCAAGATACTTCATTTCATCTTTAATCTCTTGATAAATTTTATTCATGATTCGTTCTCCTTTTGATTTATATTGTTTTTTTAGAGTTCTAAAAATTTCAATTTAAATCTTAGGGAGGACTTCGAGTAGAATTATAAACCTATCTCATATTAACCACCTCCTTGAATTGTAGTTATAATTGGTATTTTATATTTCATAGCTAAATCTTTTAATCCATAAAACATTCTTTCCATTTCATTAAAATCACATTTATATTTTGGAAAATTTATCATATCACAATAATCAATATAAAATGGTTTATAACCTATTTCACCATATAAATATAAAGCAACTATTTTATTTTCTGTTATTTCTCCATATTTTATCAACCAATCAGAATCAAATCCAGTAACTAAACTAAACCATTCTTTTGCTTTATTTGGAATTTCATCTAGCATTTGTTTAGCTAGTTCTAAACTTGATCTATCATTATTGTGTTCTAATAATTGTTTCATAGTTGATATCATAATTTACTCCTTTTTCAAATCTGGAACTATTTTAAGTCCAACATAATCTGAATTTGTTGCACCATGTTTATGAAATATTGTAAATGTGTAATTAGTTTCTTCTCCAAAACTTCTTAACCATAATTCTTCAAATTCAGTTTCTGGAACAATTATTAATCCATCTTTTAACTTTTCAACTTTCATATCATTTTCCTTTGGTTTTTTCTACACATTCATTACATCTTAATAAACCATCACAATTATCATCCCAATGAAGATCATTATCAAAATAATTACAATTATTATATTCTCCATCATATCCTGAACAACCACTTCCTGTCCAATCTTCACCACAAAATTCATTATTAGGACCACCAAAAGAAATTTCAACATCAATATTTATATTTGTTTTCATTCATCTTTTCCTATCTATTTTTATTAATTATTTAGATTTGCAAACTCTCCAAAATATTGTAAAGCAGCTTGTTTATAACTTTTAGCTGCTTCTTCAATATCTGTAAAATTTCCTAAAAATATTGTTTTTCCATTAACAGTAATATTCGAAGTCCATTTTTTGATACTTTTTCTCCAAGTAACACCTTTATATCCACTAGAGTTTGAAGATTTTATATTACTATTTCTTATATTTTCTTTATGGGTACAAATTCTTAAATTGTCTTCTAAATTATTTAATTTATTCGAATCTTTATGATCTATTTCATATCCATCATGAACTTCTTGTTCAGACATTCTAATAATAGCTTGATGAAGTTTAATATTATGTTGTTTATTATCTTCATCATGCCAAGTTGTTATAGCATATCCAATATCTGATAAATGCCACTTATATTTTTCTATTTCTACTTTATATTTAAGATTAAATATAGTTTCTGTAATTTCATTTCCATTATTATCATATAACTTCATTTTACAAATTTGATCTTCAACTATAATTTTATTTGGATCATATTTAGTTCTTTCTAATATTTTTCCATAATTTTTAAATTGTCTATAATGTTTATAACAATATCCTTTAGCATAATGTTTTCTATCACATTCTTCAACAGAACATAATTTCATAAATTTTAAACCTCCATTTTTAATAATTACTCATAATAGCAATAGCATTATGTTGATGTATACTTTCTAAAGCTATTACTTTAATTTTAAATTTATTAATATGATCTAATTTGATTAGCTTATCATAACAACTTCTCACAACATCTTCTACAAACATAGGATTTTCATAAGCATGTTCTGTTACATATTGTTCATCTTCTCGTTTTAGAATACTAAATATTTCACATGAACTACTTGTTTCAGCTACATTTATTAAGTCTTCCAACCATATGAATTTTCCTTCATCTTGTTTACATTTAATTCTAATAATGCAGTTTTGACTATGAGCACCATATTGACTAATCTCCTTACTACAAGGACATAAATTTGTTGTAGTTACTTACACTAATATATTAAACTCAAAATTATCTCCTGATTTGATACCATTAAATAGTGCATTATAATGTACTAATCCAGATTCATTTGATGAAGGAGCAAATTTCTTTACAAAATAAGGAAATGAATATGTTAATTCACAATTTTCAGCTTCTAAATTAATTCTTACTTCTTCAGCAATTTCTTTGATAATTTTACTAGATAATGGTCTATCTAGAAATTGATTAATTGATCTGGGAATACGGGACATAGAAATTCCTTTTAAATGAGCTGCCAAATCAACAGAGCAATCAATTTTTGCTGTTGAATATTGAAATCCCCCAACTTTTTGACTTACAAAAATTGGTACTAATAAATTTTCAATTCCAACTTTTTCAATCGCAATTTCATGTTCAGGTTTTGTTAGTTGTACATCTGGTAATTTAGTCTTTTTCACAATCATATCTCCTCTAATTCTTTTTCAAATTCTAAATTTGCTTTATACTCTTCAATTATACAATGTAAACAATAATATCTTCCAGCATCAGTTGGCCCTTGAAAATACAACTGTTTTCTTATTAGTCCACAATTTTCACAAGGATCTTCATCTGGTGGAAATTCACAAATTTCAAATCCAGTTTCTTTTAGAACTTTATTGATATCCATTTATTCTCCTAAAATAAAATTTTTTATCGGCAAGAACTTATTATAGATTCTTGCCGATAAATATCAAATATAATATTTCTATATATAGTTAGACATTTATTTAACTAACTTAATATTAAACTCAGAAGTGAAATTTCTATTTCTTAAATAAAATTTTGTTGTTAATGGAAACTCACAAGTACTATCTTTAGCTTGTTCAATTAATTTACTTAATTTCTTTTTCATAATAATAGCTTCTTCAAAATTTATTTCTAAAAAGTAATTTTCATTCTTTAATATTTCTAATTTCATCATCACTCACTTCAAAAAATATATCCATATCAAATAGATCATCACAACCTACACATAGATATTGACCAAAATGTTCCATAAAAGACCACATTTGAAGTCTAATATATCCATTTACATCTTTTTTATACATTTCAGAAAAGGGAAGTCTAACTTTAAAATTACGATATTCTTCTTTTAATTCTTTTATAGCTTGATCATATTGTTCTTTTAAAATTTTTTCTCCAGCTTCATTTAATTTAACATAAATACATCCATTCATATTAAAAGGTATTTTTTCATTTATCTCCATATTTATCGGCAAAAATCTATTTCTGAATCTTGCCGATAAATCTTTACATCTTACCAAACCATATTTTTTCATAAATTGTTAGAATATCACTATCTATTATTTCATCCATATTAATTTCTATCTTCTCAACTGAATTTTTATTTGGTTGATATAATAAACCTAATAAAGGACTTATATAACTTGCTAATTGTTTATCACCTAACTTAATTGTTGGAGTTTGAGTTTGATTATATCTCCAAAATACTTTATTATCATAATCTACTAAAAACATATTAGTAAATAACATTTCAACAAATGAACTATAAACTGTTCCAACACTAAGAATTAAAGTCATAAAGTCTTGATAATAATCTTTTGGTGATTTTATTATCTTACCTTTTTTT
>Ga0209083_1002652_pt1 | contig 16457 bp, 14 predicted proteins | sample AM7aDNAmetaG_FD_184132 | JGI IMG/M metagenome (GOLD analysis project Ga0209083, IMG submission 184132) | Freshwater microbial communities from Finland to study Microbial Dark Matter (Phase II) - AM7a DNA metaG (SPAdes) (version 3) | ecosystem: Environmental > Aquatic > Freshwater > Lake ...
AACGAACACAACCTTGACAGATGGTTGCCACTTTTATATGAACAGAATCGTCAGCGTCGCTGCGCTCCGATGAGTGGCAACCTTGAACCGGAATCAGTGGCAACCTTCACCGAAATACGCACCGGGCCATCAAGACGGATAAACTTACGCTAATGAAAATCCGCCAACAACCTCGACGGGCCAAGGCCAACATGAAGCCTCAGGAACAGGCGACCAAGACGGACCTCACGCACATCCCATTTCCGATGGATCCCGCACTGATGCACTTTTGTCAGGATCGAACTACTCACAAAGCCTTGAACACGGCCGCGCACAGCGACCGTTTCGCCAGCGTGGATACCAGTAAACTATATTCGCAAGTGGAGTTGGCCTTGGGGGAATTATACGACCGTGCATTCGCCGGGGATATTGACGCGGCTAAGCACATCCTTTCGACCGCCAAATTTGGTGCATCTTATCTTAAAGATTTATCTTCCTCACATTTGAAGGTAATGAAATCCATCGCCGCCACAACGCCAACCTGGCCGGTCTTGACATCTCAACACCCATTGGATGCACGGTTGACCAAACAATATCTGAACACCCTTGATGTCGGCCGTGATTGCGATTTGGCGGTTTTGGGTACGAAGGTGCGATGGAATCGGGAAAAACTGGCCACACAAATTGCACTGGACTTAATCGAGGTAATTCGCGCCAACTGCGCTTTCCTTCAATCTGTCGAGATCGCCGTCGCCGGTGGCTCGTGGCCAAGTGATGCGCGCTCAAAACTGCGCCCGTGGGTCTTAGCGTGTGAGAATTTACCACCGCTCAACAAGTCCACAGCGTTGGTCTGGTGGAATATTGCGAGGGTCGCCTTCAAAGAATCCGTGCCTGAGCCAGGTAAGTACAAGGAACTGATGCGCCTCGTGCTTTCTGAAGAGCGTATTTCCAAGGGAAATTATGCTTGGTTTGAAAGCGAATTGAAGGAAAAGATCGTAGACAAAATCAGGGTTGCGTTTATGGCGATTCCCAAGAAATGAAGCAATCGAGACCACGAGTTGGCCCCACCAACTCGCGGTAACTCGATGAATTGACCCCTATAGTGGGCACACTAGTGTAGCCGCGTTGTTCAGCACTGTCGCTGGATGACGCGGTTTTTTATTTTGCGGCAAAATAAGACCCGCCAGAAATCAGCCGCAACAGGAACCAGAATATGAACAGTAACAGGAAGAAAGTACGCGAAGCAGTCAAAAACAAGCCACCAACGGCTGACCAATCCATAGAGGAAGCAACCGGGACTGGAGAAATCACAACTACTCCGGAAGAAAGAGCAATAATGGAAGAGCAAGCAACGACAGTCACAAGCAGAAACGATTCAGACAGCCCGGCGGTCACCATTCGGGAAATAGAAAAGTCAGTCGCAAAGTTTGAGCGTTTATGCGCGGCGGTTAGCGTACCTGAACTAAAGAGAAGGTACGTGATGCAGGAAATCCGTGAAGAGCGCAGTGAGAAAGTAAAAACGACCCTAAGTAAAAAGGCAGACCAATTATACACCAAATACAACAATGGTTGGCTGCCGTGGGTACGGTTTGTGCAACATCACCCCGATTTGGTTGCGTATGTGATTCGCCGACGTGAGTTTGAGCTAAGCAGTATCCGGAAGAAGCTCCGCGACTTCGCTGCTAGACGAGAACAGCAAGCGCGCTGGCTGAAGTTGTCGGCAGATAGTGCGCCGTTTGAAGTTATTGGTCGGGTTGGAGTGGACTCGGGCAAACCTACCGAAAGTAAGGAATATGACACCGGGGGATATGACACGGGCGCTCTGGCATTTCGATTAGAGGGAGATGTTTTACTCGTTAATCTCCATAGAAATATCTACCAAACAACACTACAGGAGTTGAAGGAAGAGCTTAACAGTTACTTGCCTCACCACATAGAAACTTTGGAATTGCGTCCTCTCGATCCGAGCTATTTAGGAGAGTGGGTTTATAGGCCAACACTGGAGTGACCGCGGCCCTGAACAGTGTGAGAGCCGCGAAATGACCGTCGCCGACAACATCGCAATGTCTGCCTCGAAATGCAACTTGTAGCTGGATGTGGGGTGTCTGCCTTCAGCGGAACGCCCCACACCTTTGCCGGGGGCGACAGTGGCCACCACCACTCTATTATTCAAACCACAATTATGAACGAAAACGAAAAGTCTTCTGGCGATGCCGTTTATTTTACACCGGCGTCTTCGCAAACGGAACCGCAACTCCGTACCGCGGGGGAAGCCGCTCGCGAACTCGGGCGGTCCGTAACCACGGTCAAACTGATCGCTAGGCAGATCCACGCACCGGTCTTGAGGACGGCCGGGGGCCAATGGATATTTACGGCTCCAGCGATCGAAAAGTTACGCCAAGAAATCCAGCGGCGGGAGCAGGAAGGGCGGATATGAAAATTTTATCCCCTGATCCCTTTGACGCTGAAGCCGCCAACACGCACGACGACTTGGAGTCCCCAATATGAAACCACGACGATCAAAACCCGTTCCCGCCGTTCTTACAGGAGAGGAACAACTGCGATCCATCGCGGAGGCGTCTGCGTTTCTGAGCGGCCTTAGACTGCGATGGACAGCAACTCCTGACCAAGTCGATCACGAGAAGTTGCTTACCGCGGCCGTCGGGCACCTCGTCCGTCTGGAATATGTTGACCCGCTGAAATGCAGGCATTGGATTAACGAGGTCGCCACGGTCACAGGCATACCCGAGTCGGTATTGATTGAGCGTGTCGACAAGGACACCGCATTTTACAACACGACTGCCAACGCCGCGGCTATCCCGACCGAACCACAGACCGCCATCGAACTAATTCTGCAACAGCGAAAATTCAATCCGAACATCACACCGCCATCACTGAGAACGGTCTACTCTTTGGACGAACAGGTCATTGCCACGCCTGGAAATCTTGCGACGATTACCGCCATGCCGAAAGCAGGCAAGACCGCCACTATAGGCGGGATGATTGCTTCTGTAATAGCCGAATGTTCAGGTGGAGATTTCCTCGGTTTCAGTTCCAGTAATCCAAACTCTCTTGCTCTCCTCCATTTCGATTCAGAACAGAGCCCCGACGACCACTGGCATCAAGTTGCTCGCGCCTTGAAACGTGCCGGTCTGCAAAAACCGCCACCGTGGCTGTACTCATATTGCCTAACCGGGCTAGGCTATGCACAGGCTTGGGAATGCGTCTGTGAAGCAACACGGCGCGCCTCTAACCAGCATCCCGGGATCCATTCGATCCTGATCGACGGCGCGGCTGACCTGGTGAACGATGTAAATGATCCAACCGAGAGCAACGACTTTGTTGCCACGCTCCACGGAAATGCCATTCAGTACGACTGTCCCATCATCAGCGCCATCCACTTCAACCCCGGCGGCGAAAAAACGCGCGGCCATCTTGGTAGTCAACTAGAACGCAAAGCCGAAACAAACCTGCGCTTAGACAAACCGCATGAAGTGACCACGATATGGTCCAATAAACAACGCCGCGCGCCGATCCCCAAAGCCACCGGCCCTTGCTTCCTATGGAGTGACGAAGCCGGGATGCACATCACCTGCGAGACCGGCAACGACCGGCGCGAGGCCGCTAAAGAAGAACGGATGCGGGTTGAGGTGCAAAAAGTATTCCGTGACTCCAAAGCCATGCGGTATTCAGACCTCAAATCTACCGTCATGTCGCGATTGTCGGTAAGTGACCGGACAGCCGAGAAAAAAATCGCTGTTTACCGTCAAAAGAAATTAGTCACCGATGGAGCAACGGGACTCCTTATTTTCAAAGGGTAGCGCGATGTTTACCGTCAACCGTCAACCTACCGTCAAAGTTACCGTCGTGTCGGCGTTACCGTCATACCGTCACCGGCCATATGTGAATGGCCGGGATGGTGACGGTGTACAGCAATGGCGGTTTGAAACCAGAACCTCGACCGCGATCACACTCGTTTCCAACGAATCGACACCGATGCCACCGAAGTTAATTTGCACGTTCGACCGAACGCACAGCATTGAACCAAAAATCCAAAAGGAGAAATAAATTATGTCCCAATCAACCCCATATAACCACGTTCTGAAAGCCATTGATGTCATTAACGAAATCGCAAACGAACCCTTTGACAACACCGCGTTGGTCGTGACTGTGGTTCCGCCGAGCGTTGCAGACAAGTTTGATCCACGGACATTCCGCCCGACCTCTGGCTATCCCGTCGTCGACATTGGCTTTAGCAGCCACGGCCCGGAATGTCTGACGATGGGCATGATCGCCAGTAACCCGTGGCACACAGGCTCGCCACGGCAGATTAAACGGGTCACTGATTTGCGCAAAGAATTAAAGGCGGATGCGGATTGTGGTGGTGCGTCCGAACAGCGGTGGTTGGAGGTGTACGTATCCCCCGGCGATGCAATGGAAATCACCAATCGTATTGATCAAGGCTCAGGCTATCTTGACGTGCAGATGTATCCAGTCATCGGTGTTTGTCGATTCAAAGATAAATCCTTTGGACGAATAGTGATGCTCGTGGCCGTACTTGTCGGTCCCGCGACCAAACATCTCGCGGATCTCACGCCGAAAGAATTGACAGACAACCAGAGCACTTCACCGTGAACCCCACCCCCATCACCATCAACGCCACCAGGCATCGCGCTGGTTCGGTGTGGGAGCGTGTTCCAGAGGCCATCCTGGTCAACATCCAGGGACGGGACCACATCGCGATCAATGAGGTGGGCGGATCCAGCGGGTCGTTATCGTTCTTGGGGTACCAAGCGGCGGTCTTGCAGTCGTTTCGTGACTGCGGTTCGTCAAGCCCAAGCCTCATGACGATTTCAAAAAATATTATAATGACGAAACCCTTGTCCGAATGGCCTGTCGCGTTGGCGACCACGCGAGTGGGCTGCGAATTCCGCGGCTGCCGTCTTTAAGGATAAGGACATGAGAACGACCATCGTCACCAACCCACCACGCCTCCCGAGTGCGCAAGCCACGGCATCGCTCTGTATGCAGGCGTCTCGTCAGTGGGTCACCGTAACGATGGAAAAGATCGCGAATACCGCACGTAAGATTTGCTGTGTGTTGTGGTGGCCAGTCACGGCCGCATTTCTTTATCCTGTGGGGGACATGAGATGAAAGTGTACCGAACCCCCATACAGGAGGCCGAGCGGCTCTGCATTTCTCTGCGAACTATGCGTGAGAAGCTCAAAGACCGTGAAATTCCGTTCTACAAATTCGGCCATAAAATTCTCCTTGTGCCAGACGAAGTCGACGCAACAGTGGAACTAACCCGCCAGCGCGCCTTCAGCGAACCCAAGCGACCTGCTGGCAGGATCACCGAGATCACCACCACGAGTTAACCACCCGTCACTCACCACAAGCAACCCGTGGCTCGCCCATCAACCAGCCTCGGGTTTTTCGTGCCCACCCGACTTCAATATCTATGAAAGAGAACCAGCGCCATCGCCGCAATTTCACCGTCAAGCCCAAGAAAAGTGAATCCGGGGTATGCGCATTTTGAGGCGACCACCCCCACTGGTCAGCGGTCAAACACGAAGGCGAGCGCCGATTAGAAGCACTGCGGAAGTTGATGAGGCCAGCCGTGCGTGAGTGTGCGTGAAATATCCCTGCACTTTGTTGCACTTAAACTGTTAGTAATTGCACTGTAAAAAAACTCTATTACCTTGTAATAAAGATAGTTATAGCGTAATTCTCTGAAAAACAAAGAAATGACAAATGGGCCGTTCTTGGTTCCGAAGACCAATGCTCTATCCAGTTGAGCTACGGGCGCATCAACGACTTACGAATATATAAATTGCTTTGGTTGGCATATTGACTCAAAGACCGACGGGTGGCCCCCATCAGAAAGAGATCGACGAAAATATGACGACAACTAAAAACAACCAAGCTTCATGGCCGTCGATTGTACCTGTCGAATTTGGTTCCGGCAAGAGCGGTTTCCAAACGGCTGAATCATCGGGCCATCGTGGATGGCAGGAAACTGGGCGGGGGTTGACAGCGATCAAAAGGTGATTAATTTTCTGGTGGCAAGATTGCCAGAGGCGTTTATGACAATCAATAATATCTCCCGAGGTGAGTTCGGCCAGTTCGTTCAAAACACATTTATCATCTACAGCTTGGCAGGACACCCCGACGAATGGTTTGCGGATGAAGCGGGGAACGTTCTGGGAATCCTTGGTAAGTGCCGAACGCCACCCCAATGGTTTTACGCCGTCTTGCAGCGGGACGACACGGGCAATTTTCGCTTGATCGAAATCAAGCCGAAGTTGGAAAACCACGATGTTGCCCAAACCGAACTGTTGCGGGCGATGGAATCAGCCTAACTTACGAGTCGGCGGTCGAAAAAATTGGAGAGGCGAGGCTCAACTCTCAATTTCATGTCCCCCGATTCCCAAGAAAGAAAAACGCAGAGTCGATGGACCTCTGCGTTCTCCCAGCCCGCCGGGAGCGGGATGAATCTTGGCGGATTGATTTATTTATCGCTCAACGCTGCCACACCGGGCAGGGGCTTGCCTTCGAGGAACTCCAAGGATGCGCCGCCACCCGTGCTGACGAAGCTCATGTCTTTGGCCAAGCCAGCCTGCTTCACCGCTTTGGCACTGTCGCCGCCGCCGATGACCGTAATTGCCCCGTTCTTCGTGGCTTGCGCGACGGCCTTGGCGACTTCAAATGTGCCCTTGGAGAAATCCGGGATTTCGAAGACCCCCATCGGGCCATTCCAGACGATGGTCTTGGCCTTGGCGATTTCTTTTTTGTAGATTTCAATGGTCTTCGCGCCGATGTCCACGCCTTCCCAGTCATTGGCGATGTCGGGGCCGGTGGTGTTGCGCGTCGGTGCGCCGGCTTTGAATTCGGTGGTTTCGAGTTGATCTTCCGGCAGGAAAAACTTTTTGCCTTGCGCTTTTTCGAGGAGCGATTTGGCCAGGTCAATCTTGTCGTTTTCGCAGAGCGACTTGCCGACATTGTACCCTTGGGCCTTGCGGAACGTGTAGGCCATGGCGCCGCCAATTAAAATGACATCGGCGAGATTGAGCAGATTTTCGATGACCTTGATTTTGTCGGAGACTTTGGCGCCGCCCAGGATGCAAAGGAGGGGCCGGGCGGGATTGGTGACGACACCGCCGAGATACTTCAATTCTTTTTCCATCAAGAAACCGGCGGCGGCCTGGCCTCCGCGCTGCTTGATGAGTTCCGCCACGGCCGCGGTCGACGCGTGGGCGCGGTGGGCCGTGCCAAAGGCGTCGTTGACGTAAAGATTCATGCCGGTGGCAAGTTTGGCGGCGAAAGCGGGATCGTTCTTTTCTTCCTCGGCATAGAACCGGAGGTTTTCGAGCAGGAGGACTTGACCGGCCTGCAACCCGGCGACCTGTTTTTCAACGGCGGCGCCAATGCAATCGTCCGCGAAAGCAACCGGCTGGTTGATCAACTTCGCCAAGGCCGCCGCGCAAGGTTTCAGGCTCTGTTTCGGATCGCGTTTGCCTTTCGGACGGCCGAGATGCGAAGCGAGGACGACTTTGGCGCCGCCTTTGATGAGGTAGTCAAGGGTTGGGACGGTGGCCTTGATCCGCTTATCGTCAGTGATCTGGCCGGCCGCGTCGAGCGGCACGTTGTAGTCCACCCGGACGAAAACGGTCTTGCCGCGGAAATCCTTCAAGTCATTCAGGGATAATTTTGCCATGGTACGATTGCTCCAGTTAGAACGGGGTTGAGAGAGACTACCGCAACCGGACCGGCAGTCAAATCTAAAACCCGGTCTAAAACCCGGTCATGAATCCGCCGTGCACAGGTGTTTGGGGTGTTTTTAACCGCTTGAAACTTCAGCCAATCAGACTATGATGATGGCGATGGTTGACAAGCCACGAGATGAAGACTGATCTGAAAAACAGCGATCGGGTGGAGGACTTGGGCCCCGCCTCTCTGGCGCCGACTGCCACGAGCGGTGATCTGGCCCTGGCTGCGGCGTTGGTTGCGGAGGGAGTGATTACGAATGCCGCGGTAAATCCGTTTTTGCAGCAGCTCCAGACGGACCGCGCCGCGGTCGTGCAGACCGGTCAAACCCTGACCTTATTGCAACTGCTGGTCAACGCTCAGATTGCCCAGATGGAAGATCTATTGACCATCATCGTGGACCGGAGCGGGTTACCCTATCTGCCGCTTTCGAACTATGACGTTGACCGTGATGTGGCGTGCTTGTTACCGCGGGAAATCGCGTTCGAATTCTGTCTGATTCCCTTTGATCGGATCAGCCGTTGCGTGTTGATTGCCGTTGCCAACCCATTGGATCCGGCCCTCCGCGATCGGATTCGCGTGCTGATTGACTACGATTTGTTCTGGTATGTCAGTTCGCCGTCAGAAATCACCTTCGCCTTGCGGCGGGCGCACGATTTGGATAAATCGCCAGCAGTCGAACCTGCGAAACCCTAGCGATGAAATCTTTCGAAGAACGGATTGCCGATAACCTGGTGAGTGCCCGGGTCCTGTCGGCTGAGCAGTTGGCCGACGTTCTGAAGCTCCAAGCCAAGCAGGGGGGGCGATTGCTCAAGGTGCTGCGCGAGAGCAATTTGGTGACCGACCAGGATCTGATGGTCAGCATGGGGAAGTGTTTGGGGACTCCGCCCGTCACGCTGGCGAAACTGCATGTCGCACCGGAAATTCTGGAGCTGGTCCCCAAGGACATGGCGCTCTCGCAAAAGATGGTGGCCGTTGCCCGCTTGGGTCAGAAACTCTTCGTGGCCATGGCCGACCCTCTGAATGTTGTGGCGTTGGATAATCTGCGGCGCGCCCAGCCCGAATTGAAAATTGTGCCGCTGATCAGCACCGAAAAAGCGGTGACGGATTTTCTGCAGAACGCCAACTCCCAGGTCAACGCCGGGATTGATGAGATCCTCAAGAAGGTGGATGTCTCGGAGGATGTGGAGGTTACCAAAGAGGGTGTTGACGATATCAATTTGGATCGCTTGGTGGAAGGCAGCGAAGAAGCGCCGGTCATCAAGCTGGTGAATTTGATCCTCGCCCAGGCCATTAAGGAACAGGCCAGCGATATCCATCTGGAAGCGTTTGAGAAGACGATGCGATTGCGGTACCGGATTGATGGTGTCCTCTATGAAATGCCGGCCCCGCCCAAAACTTTGCAGGCCGTCATCACCTCCCGCATCAAGATCATGGCCAGTTTGGACGTTGCCGAGCGCCGGCTGCCGCAGGACGGCCGGTTCCGGATCAAGCTTTCTGGCAAAGAAGTGGATTTGCGGATTTCAATTCTGCCGACCGTTTTCGGTGAGAAGGTGGTCATGCGCGTCTTGGATAAGAGCGCGCTCAGTCTCACTCTGGAAAATCTCGGGCTGCCGCCATCGGATCACGAGAAGTTTCGGCAGTCCATTGACGCGCCGCACGGGATGATGTTGATGTCCGGGCCGACCGGTTCCGGAAAAACCACCACCTTATATGTGGTCTTGAGTGCTCTCAACACGGAAGATGTCAATATCGTCACCATTGAAGACCCGGTGGAATACCAGGTGACGGGTGTGAATCAGGTGCAGGTCAAACCTGAAATCGGCCTGACGTTTGCCGGCGGTCTCCGCTCCATATTGCGGCAAGACCCGGACATTGTCATGGTTGGTGAAATTCGCGATTCCGAGACTGCCGATATCGCGGTGAAAGCGGCGTTGACCGGGCACTTGGTTTTGTCGACGTTGCACACGAACGACGCGCCGGGCGTGGTGGCCCGGTTGATCGATATGGGCATTGAACCGTTCTTGGTGGCTTCCTCGCTGTTAATGGCTTGCGCCCAACGCTTGGTCCGCAAACTCTGTCCCCATTGCAAAGAAATTTTTCAAGTCCCCAACGAAGCGATCAAACGGTGGGGATTGCAACCCGCGGAGTTGGCCGACAATGTGTTTTACCGCGGGCGCGGGTGCAGTCGGTGCAAGGAAACCGGGTATCGCGGGCGCCTGCCCATTCTGGAAGTGATGACGATCAGCAATGAGATGAAGTCGCAGATTCTGCTCAATGCCAGCGCGCAGGTGATCAAGGAAATTGCTTTGCAAGAGGGGATGCGGACCTTGCGCATGGCCGGGCTGGAGAAGGCCAAGGCCGGGCTCACGGCCCTGGATGAAGTTTTCCGGATGGCGGGAACGGAGACCTGATCGTTCCCAACTGGCGCATTCAGAAAGAAGGAATCCCATGGTGACATATACCTATCAAGCGCGCGATGCGAACGGTCAAGCCGTGGAAGGCCAAATTGAAGCCGCCGATGAATCGGCAGCTTCCTTGGCGTTGGGGAATCGTGATTTGACGGTGGTGTCCCTGCAGGCGTCGGTTGGGCATAAGGTCAGTAAGAAACAAGTCGCGGGGCGGGTGAAAATGCAGGACCTGGTCGCCTTTACCCGGCAATTGGCCACCATGATGGATGCCGGTCTGCCGCTCGTCCAGGCCTTGACATCGCTCGAAGAACAGGCGACCAGCAAAGTATTCAAGTCGGTGTTGAAACAAGTGACGGAGCAAGTCGAGCAAGGGCAATCCTTTTCGGAGGCCTTGGCGCAACATCCGCTTGTGTTTAATGAAATCTATATCAACCTCGTCCAAGCGGGGGAGGCGGGGGGATTGCTGGCTGAAATTTTGGAGCGGCTGGCGACCGAGCAAGAGTCGTCCGCCCGACTGAAACGCAAGGTGAAGTCGGCCATGACCTATCCGACCATCGTCACTTGCATCGCGTTTAGCATCTCGCTCTTTCTGATTCTCAAGATTGTGCCGATGTTTGCGGATATTTTTAAGGATCTGGGCGGTAAATTGCCCATGCCCACTCAAGTCCTTTTGAAAATCAGTGCCACGTTGCAACATTACTTTCTCTACGTGGCCGCCGTGGTTGCCGCGTGCGGGTACGCGCTGAATCGGTTTAAGAAGACCCGCTATGGCACGCACAAATGGGATCAATTGAAACTGCGGTTGCCGGTCGCCGGTCCATTGACAAAAAAAGTTGTGCTGACGCGGTTTGCCCGCACGTTCTCTTCCCTCACCCACAGCGGGGTGCCGATTCTCCAAACCCTGAAAATTGCGGGTTGCTCGGCGGGCAATACCGTGCTCGAATTCGCCGCGGCCGGGATGGTTGAATCGATTGAGAAAGGCGACAGCCTCTCGGTGGCGATGGCGCAGTACCCCATTTTCCCGCCAATGATGGTGCGCATGGTCTCGGCGGGCGAGCAGACCGGCCGGGTCGATACGATGTTGGAGAAAATGGCGGAATTCTACAACGAAGAAGTCGAAACCACGTTGGCCGGGCTGACCGCCTTGATCGAGCCCTTGTTGATCGTGTTCATTGGGGTGGTCGTGGGCAGCATTGTGATCTGCATGTTCCTGCCAATCTTCGGCATGAGCGACCAGATTAAGTGACCGGCGGATCCGGCGCCTCCGCCGGTTGATTCAGACGGTTCCGGCGGGAAGTTCAATCTGAAAGGTGGTGCCCTGGCCGGGGGTGGTTGTGAAAGAAATGGTGCCGCTGTGTTCTTCGATGATTTTCTTGGCGATGGACGTGCCGAGACCGGTCCCATTGCGCTTGCCGGCGGACACAAACGGGTCGAAGAGCCGGCTCTGAATTTCCACCGGAATCCCCGGGCCTGTATCACTAATTTCAATGCGAAATTGGTCGGTGGGCCGGGTGAACCGGACTGTCAGCGTGCCGTGGTCTCCCATGGCTTCGATGGCGTTGCTGGCCAGATTGTAGATCGCGCGCATCAGGCGGGTCGCGTCAATCGCCAGACGCTCCTCGGTTCGCACTTCAAGCTGGAACACGATCTGCTTTCCCTCGAGCAGCGGGAGCAACAACTCCCGCAGCTCATTCAGCCACGGGGTCGGCTGGACCCACTCCCGGTGCAATTGGATCCGGCCTCTGGAAAAGTCCAATAACTCCTCTGCCATCCCGGTCATGCGATCGACGTTGCGCTCGATGAGCTGGCAATTCCGGGCGATGTGCCGGCCGTCTTTGGCCCGCTCAATCAGTTCGGCGGCCAGCCGAATGACGGTCAGCGGACTTTTGAAGTCGTGGATGATGCCGCCGGCCATTTGGCCGACAATGGCCAGTTTTTCCTGATAAATGGTTTGCGTCATCCACCGCTCATTGACCTGTCGCAGCCGGCTGGCAATGCGGCGCATCAGGTTCAATCCCACTTGCGGGCTGACCAACAACAAGCGCGTCAGGTCTGCTGCCCGGACCACCCGGAGGCGCGTCGGTTCCGCGGCGGTCACGCGCGCCGATCGTGGGCCGCCATCCACCAACACCATTTCCCCAAAGAAATCGCCCGCCTTCATGGTTTCCGCGGCGAGTTCCTGGCCCTGCGGAGTGCGGTGGCTGACCACGACCGATCCGTGTTCGATGAGATACATGGCATCCCCGGGCGCGCCAGTTTCACAAATCACCTGATCCGTGGCGAAATCGGCGGGTTCGCCAATTCGCAGCGCGGCCTGCTGTTGCGCGGGGGTCAGACCGGCCAGCAACGGGTTTACGAGAGAGTCACTCATTCTGAAGTGTATTCTACACTCTATCAGCCGAAGGGCAAGACTCGGGTTACCCAGGCGTGACTGCGCGATTGACAACCCGCGCGCCGCCCGCCTACTCTCGCGCGCATGGGTGCCGAGAAAATCGCAATGACCTCAACTGCGAAGGTTTGGCTCGGGCTGGGCGGCCTGCTCGTCGGACTCCTGACCGTGGTCGCCCATTGGCGGGGCCGACTTGGCCAGTTTATTGAGTGGGACGATACCACGCACATCACCCAAAACGTGGTGATTCGGACGCTGACCCTGGAGCATTTGCAGGTGATGTTCACCACCGCGATTGCCAAGCTGTACATTCCGCTCACCTGGCTTTCATTGGCGGTCGATTACCAGGTTTGGGGGCGCAATCCGGCGGGCTATCATCTGACCAATCTGATCCTGCATGTTGCCAACACGCTGCTCGTGCTGGTCCTCGTGCGGCGCTTGCTGGAAGGCCGGCATTCACAGCCCATTTGGGTCGCGCTGCTGACGGCCGCACTTTTTGGGGTCCACCCGCTCCGGGTCGAATCCGTGGCGTGGGCGACGGAACGCAAAGATGTTTTATTTGTCAGCTTCTATCTGCTGGCGCTCGGTGCGTATCTCCCCTGGGCGATCGCGCAGAAACGGTCGGCCTACTGGTGTTGTTTCGGTTGCTTTGTCGCGGCGACACTGGCGAAGTCGACGGCCGTCACGCTGCCCGTCGTGTTATTACTCCTCGACCACTACTGGGCGCGCCGCTCGGCGTGGCGCGAAAAAATCCCCTTCCTGGTGGTCAGCGCGCTGATCGCTGTGGTGACAATCGTGGCCCAAGCCAGTGGGACCGGCCAAACCCTCCCCACCACGGCCGTCCTGCCGGTTTGGGCGCGGCTGGGATTGGTCGGTTACTGCGCGCTTTTCTACGTCCAAAAATTTTTCTGGCCATTCCATTTGTCGGCCATTTATCCGACCTTTGATGAAATGGGTTGGACATTCGCGACCAGTCTGGTGTTTGCCGTGGCGTTGGCGGTTGGAACGGGATTCCTGTTTGGGTTGCGCCGGCGTCTGCCGCTGGTCTGGCCCGGTTGGCTGTTCTATCTGGTGACGTTGGCACCGACGATTGGACTGGTGCCGGCGGGCATCCATGTCGTGGCCGATCGCTTTTCGTATCTGCCGCTCCTCGGGTTGGCAGTTCCGACGGCGGCGGGGCTGATCTGGCTCGGTACGCGTCAACGGCTGGTGGGGCTGGGGGTGGCGGGTGGGTTGGCCGGCTTGATCTTTCTCACTGACCAGCGGACCGGTGAGTGGCACGACACGGCGACTTTATTCACGGCTGCCCTCCGGGAAAACCCACGCTGCTTACCTGCCCACGTGAACCTGACGCTCTGGTACACGCGCCAGCATCAATATGACGAGGCCATTGCCCACGGGCAGCAAGCGGTCGCCCTCGCGCCGGCCGGATTGCCGGGCCGGAAAAATTTGGCGGTTGCATTCGTTCGCGCGGGCCGCTATCGCGACGCGATCGCGGTGTTGCGGCCTGCCGCCGAGCATGCGGTGGCGGATCCCGAGGTCTGGCGGGCGTTGGCCGAGTGTTTTGATGCCGTGGGCGAGCCGCAGAACGCAGCGGTCGCCCGCTCCCGCATCCACAATTCCACCGCACCGCCGGGAAGCTGAGAGCGTGTTTGTAAATTCATCTTCCGTCGTCTTGCGCAAGAATAGTGGAACGGGCGTCTCGCCCGTGGATTCGGATGGGCATGGAAACCAAACGGGCGAGACGCCCGTTCCACTATTTTTAAATCACGCGCTGAGACGGAAAACCTCACTGCTCGGTCGGTCAGGTTGTTTGCGGAGGATCGCGTCTTAGCGGATGCGGCGGCACCGGATTTGGGGGCTACCATTTTTCTTGAAATCCATGTTATACTTTAACAAGTCATGGGGCAGACAGTTTACATCTCAGTCGTGGAACAAAATTTTGGTCGGGGCAGTTTGCCCGACCCATGGTTGGGGGAAGGAGAGTTGACTTTGTGGAACCAAGAAACGTGAGTGGCTGGCACCCCCTGAATTGGGGGCGCCCCATCTTCAAATTGGCGGCGTTTATCATTCGCTGGCCGCGAACCTCCACCACCCTCTTGGTCATAGTGGTTGGGTTGGTCGATTATCTGACGAGTTTTGGGCTTTCCTTATCCGCGTTCTATTTATTGGCGATTGGCCTTGCCGCGTGGTTTGTGGGGCGCGGTTTTGCGGTGAGCCTGTCCGTGTTGAGCATTGTCGTGGGCTTGGCTGCCCAACACATTGCCGGGACCCAGTATAGCCATTCCATTGTGGAGTTGTGGAACGCGATCATCACGCTGGTGTCGTATCTGGTGGTGGTCTGGCTGTTGCGGAGCTTGCGCTCCCTGCATGACGATTTGGAATTGCGCGTACACGAGCGCACAGCCGCGCTGATCGAGGAAGCTGCGGAACGGGATCGCTTGGAAAAGGAAATTCTCAACATCATCGAACGGGAGCGCCAGCGGATCGGCCACGATTTGCACGATAGTCTGGGGCAGCATTTGACCGCGGCCGCGTTGTCCGGTCAGGTCTTGCAGGAAAGCCTGGTTGCCAGCGAGTCCCAGGAAGCGGCCGCGGCCGATAGCCTGGTGGTTTTGGTGGAACAAGCCGTCGAACTCACCCGGCAACTGTCGCGTGGGCTGGCCCCCATTGAACTGACCGGCGAAGGACTCATGGATGCCCTGCGCGAGTTGGTGGCGAGCACGGAGGAACGTTCCAAGATCCGCTGCGATTTCATCTACGAAGAGCCGGTGCTCATTGCCGACCCCACCATCGCCACACACTTGTACCGCATTGCGCAAGAGGCCGTGAATAACGCGGTCAAACACGCAAAACCGGCGAACATTCTCATTCAGCTATCCAAGCTGGACGGGGTCATTGAAATGGTGGTGGAAGACAATGGCGTCGGGCTCCCGCAGCCGCTGCCGAAACGCCGGGGGATGGGCTTGTGGATCATTAACCACCGGGCGGGCATGATCGGGGCCACCCTGACCATGCAGTGCCCCCCCACCGGCGGCACAACGATTACCTGCACATTGCGAGGCCAACCATGAAAACCGGAAAAGCGCGAATTTTTATCGTCGATGACCACCCCTTGGTGCGCGAGTGGCTGACCACCCTGATCCAGCGTCAATCCGACCTCTCCGTCTGTGGCGAAGCCGAGGACACCGCCACGGCACTCGAGGCGATTCCCAAGGCAAAACCCGATGTTGCCGTTGTGGATCTGGCACTCAAAAGCGGGTCCGGGTTGGAGTTAATCAAGGACTTAAAGCAGGCCTATCCGGCCGTCGCCATCGTGGTGCTCTCCATGCACGATGAGCTGCTCTACGCGGAGCGGGTTTTCCGTGCCGGCGCCCGCGGGTACGTCATGAAGCGGGATTCAACCAAGAAAATCGTGGAAGCAATTCGCGCGGTTCGCGATGGCCGGCGGTACATGAGCGAGCGCGTCGCGGCCGTGATGGCGGATAAGCTGGCCGATGGTCAGCCCGGTAACGCCGCGCCCGTGACCTTGCTCAGCGATCGGGAATTGGAGGTCTTCGAGTTGTTGGGACAAGGGCATGAAACCTCCCATATCGCCGCCTCGCTCCATGTGAGCGTTAAAACCGTGCAGGCGTTCTATGCCCGCATCAAGGAAAAATTCAAGGTCGGGACCGAGCGCGAATTATTGCGGGAAGCCGTCCGCTGGCAGGAAAACCGGACGAACGGATAACTGCCGTAGGGCGGCGCCTTACGTGAGAACGAGGCGTGGCCTCATAGCTTTTTTTCCGGTCTGCGTGTAGCTTCCAACCGTGGTGATGAAAACAACTCAACAATACGAAAGGGTTTTACGGATATGAAGAATCGCAATCAGCGGAAGCAGGCGGGGTTCACCTTGGTGGAAATTATGATCG
>Ga0209083_1002655_pt1 | contig 16444 bp, 17 predicted proteins | sample AM7aDNAmetaG_FD_184132 | JGI IMG/M metagenome (GOLD analysis project Ga0209083, IMG submission 184132) | Freshwater microbial communities from Finland to study Microbial Dark Matter (Phase II) - AM7a DNA metaG (SPAdes) (version 3) | ecosystem: Environmental > Aquatic > Freshwater > Lake ...
AACCGGCACCGCGTGTTTCTCTCCATGACTTTGATGCCTTAGCCAACCTGCGTTTTTTGAAAAAACTTGGACGTCTGAAGAAGATCCGGATCATTGCCCTTCCTCCGGAAATGGGGGAAGCGGAGGCGGTCGGCAAGATAAAGCCATTGCTGTAGTCTTGACCATGTCCGACATGGTCAAAATCCTATTACGAAACATTTTTCGCCTCCTGTGAGCTTGCGGAAGCAATTTCGCCGGTGGTAAAATTCTGGTGACCTGCCGAATTATCTTATTAGCCTAAAAAATTAAAAATGAACGCAACACAAAAAAAGGTGACAATTGAAGGCTTGGCTGACAAAGTCGATAGTTTGGCTGGTACAGTTCATATCCTGTCTGGCACTGTTGATAGTTTAGCCGGTTCGTTTGAGGCTTTAGTTGGTACGGTCGGTAGTTTAGCTGGTACCATTGACGATATGGCCATTATGATCAACAACGGCTTCAAGGAAGCCCGCAAGGACTTGCTGGAGGTCAAAGCTGGACTTGAACAGCGAATGGACAAGAAGTTTGCCGAGCATGACAAGAAGTTCGATAAGTTGGAACAAAAAATGGACAAGAAGTTTGAAGAATCAGACAAGAAAATCAATCAACGTTTTGAAGAGTCTGAACAGAACATCAATACCAGATTCGATGGCGTCCAGGACCAATTGGACAGCATCCAACTCAATTACCTCAGAAAGCCGGAGCGCGTGTAAAAGGGGGCTTGAGGCGATTGTGACAATAAAAAGGCCGTCCTTCGCTTGCGCTTCAGGACGGCTGCTCCATGAGGTCTCTCCTCAAGGAATGATTGCTGTTCAAGCGATCTCTATGAGACAGCGCTTGTGAATATACACAGGATCGCCTTCCTTGACGACCAGTTTGCGGGGGTTTTTGATCGGAATTATCTTATGCGCCCCGACTCTGACTTTGACTGTGTCACCGCAGATTTCCACGACAGTCGCATGCCAAAGGTCGAATTTGTTTCCGGGATTGTCAGGATGATTATGTCGGTGACGAAAATAGTCAGCCACTGAATCGAAACTCCAGAGTTCTCCAGCGAACCCCTTCGAACCTTCAAAATATTGAAGATAAGCGTCGTACGCATCGGTCAAGCCAACTTTGATCAATTCCACATCTGGATCAAGATTTTTGTCCAGAACTTCGATAAGGCGTTTGCAGGTGATCTCGTCGATCTTTCCTTGCTCAAAACGAATAGGAAGACACGGTCTGCCATACTGAACAAACAACTGTCTTCCCGTAAGTCCGTTCAATTTCTTATTCATAGTCAAATCCTTCCTCCAAAACTGTATCACTATTGTAATTATTTGGCAAGCCTCCACTCAACTTTTAGGAAATGCGTCGCGCAACTCATGCACGGGTCATAGGCCCTGATAAGTTTTTCAGTCTCGAAGGCAATCTTTTCTTTGAGTTCTTTGTCGTCATCTTCACTAGCTGTTTGTTTGACATTTGAAATTTGAGCTTTGACATTTGAATTGTCGTCGAGGATTCGGTTTACCAATTTCACAATATCTCTCTCAATATTGATCTGATTTTGACCCGTCGGCACCACAACCTCGCCAGACTTGACGATCCCGTCCGGACCAATGACAACCTTGTGATACAGAGTGCCGCGCGGCGCTTCGATGACGCCGACGCCGGTGTAATCAGTTGAAGCGCCAGGTTGGAATTCGTGTTTAATGACTGGCTCCGGCTTGAATTCATTCTTGGAAAGGATATCAATAGATTCATCTATAGAATGAAGAATCTCGATGGCTTGCGCGACATTATTCATGAAAATATCCGTCGAAGGGAATTTCGACAGGGCTTCCTTGGCTGACTCTCTCGTTTTGGCATGAAGCTTGTCTTGCGCCAGGTTAATTCTGGCCAAAGCTCCCACCATGTAATCTTCTCCTTGATAGGTATAAGCTGAAGCTTGGGAATATGGTAAAACAACATGCTCCAGGTGAGAACGGAAATCCTTTTGGCTGAATTTCTCGCCTTTGCTGGTGATAATATTGCCGTTGCCGATGTAGCCGAAACTATCTTCCGGTACGAAAGCCATATATTTTGTTTGTCGGTCGAAATGGTCGGGCGCCTCCAGAAAGACTTTGATCAGGCGGAGAATACCGGGTCGAACCTGCTTAAGTTTTTCGATCGCTTCCTCTATTCCTGCACCTTCCGGAAAATGCAAATAACCGCCGACGACCGGATATGTGGCGTGAACGCTTCTACCCGCAATTAATGTTGCTAGGTAATTGCCCGCTGACTTCGTATCAAATCCATCATGTAGAAGTTGATGCTGAAGGGAATCACTCTCATCCAAGTCCAAGAATGCGTCTTTGCCGAAGATGTCCGGCAGACAAAAAAGGTATAGGTGCAGAGCGTGGTCGCGAATGATGAGGCCGTGCATGGTCAAAGCGCGCAAGAGGCGAGTCTGAGGTGTCGGGGTAATTCCTAAGGCGTTTTCGCAAGCCTCGATACTGCACATGATGTGGGCATTGGAACAAGTGCCGCAGATCCTGGCCAAATGCGGTGGCAAGGCGGCGATGGATTTGCCCTGCATGGCCTCGGTGAAGAAACGTTTGTATTCCTCGATGGCAAAATGGGCTTCAGCAACTTTGCCGTCCTTAACCTGCAATTTCAAAGAAGCGTTGCCTTCAACTTTCGTGATATGTTCCATTGAGAGATCGAATGTGTGCATGTGATTTAGGGACTAGTTTTTAGGGACTAGGGACTAGAGAAGCGCAAAGAGTTTCGTCAGCTTATATATTTCGATCACCAAATCGATACTTTTCTGCCACACTATCAGGTCTTTGTAGGATTTTATCATTGTCTTTTTTGTTTGTGATTTCTAGTCCCTAGTCCCTAAAAACTAGTCCCTTTACTATTTATCCCCTTAGCTCTTTGACTAGCAACGCAACTTTCTCCAAAAACACGACCGGTGACATCGGACATCCCGGTATCTCCACATCAACTTTAACGACATCGGAGACTTTTTTGACAGAAGGAAGAGCACCAAAGCGGGTGACTAGGAAGTCGATGCTGGCTTTTTGTTCTTCTGTAAAATTGTTGCGCTGGCCGGCCGGCAGGCCGGTGATGGCGCAGGCGCCGACGGCCACCAGCTTTTTGGAAATGCCGCGGATCTTCTTGACCATCGCCTCCTGTTCCGGGCCAGCTAGAGCACCCTCGATGAAAGCCACGTCAAATTCATCCATGATGTTCTTGGACTTCAAAACCCGAACATGCCGGAAGTCGAAGATCTCTTTCCATTCCTGCCAATGGTCATTCATGACCTCGGTCATCACGACTGTATTGTCTTCACAGCAGGAGAATGAGAACCAGCCGAGCTTTATCTTCGACGGGGTGTTGGGGGTAAGCGGGGGCATGTGGCTATAATAACATATTTTGAGGACGGGATAAGGGACTAGGGACTAGGGACTAGGGACTAGGGACTAGGGACTAGGGACTAGGGACTAGGGACTAGGGACTAGGGACTAGGGACTAGGGACTTCTGATTGTACCATTGTAGCAAATGCGATTCACTAGTCCCCAGTCCCTAAAAACTAGTCCCTGATTAAGCATTCAGAGAGATGCTATAATTAACATATGCCCCAGAATCCTCACGACACTATTTTCACACTGGGCATCGGCGGGGCCGCCGGTGACGGAGTCCGCGAAGCCGGCCAGAGCGTCGGTCAACTTCTTTGTGAGCTCGGTTACGAAGTTTTCCTTTCCAATACTTATCCGTCATTGATCCGCGGCGGGCACAATTTTACCCGTCTAAGTTTTTCCAAGGAGAAAGTCTTTTCGGATCACCAGAGACTCGATATTCTCATTGCTCTCAATGAAGAGACGATTTCTTTGCACAAAAAGGAGGTCGACAAAGACACGATCGTTTTGGCCGACAGATTTGAATCATTGGTCGTCGATTTTTTTGGCAAGAATGCCGTCGCTGTGCCGATGGCTTCTTCAGTCGCAGCATCAAAAGCCCCGGCCATTACCAGGAATTCCGTCGCCCTCGGCGCCGTCTGTTATCTTCTGGATTTGGATTTTACGGTCATGGTCAGGATCCTTGGCGATGTTTTCAAGAATAAAATGCCGGACCTGAATATCAAACTGGCCGAAATTGGCTACGAACATTTGAAAGCCCTCGATTTCCGCCATCCCAAGAAGCTCGAGCCCGCCAAACAAAAGAAAGAATTGGTCGACGGCAATGAAGCCTTTGGCCGCGGCCTCATCGCCGCCGGTCTCGATTTCTACATCGGATATCCAATGACGCCTATCACCGGTTTGCTGCATTTTTTGGCCGGGTGCTCCTTGAGGTCTCTCCTCAAGGAGCCCGGGCTCCTTGAGGAGAGACCTCAAGGAGCTCCGCCTCAGGTTCTCCAGCCGGAAAGCGAGTTGGCCGTGGCCAATATGGCTCTTGGTGTCGCCTATGCCGGCAAACGGGTGGCTATCGGTTCAGCGACCGGGGGGTTTATGCTTATGGAAGAAGCATTCAGTTTTGCTGGAATGGCGGAATTGCCTTTGGTCGTGGCTGTGGCCGAGCGCCAAGCGCCGGCCACCGGCGTGCCGACTTATTCTAGTCAGACAGATTTGCGTTTAGCAATTCATTCTGGTCATGGAGAATTTCCACGGATTGTAATTATTCCCGGTGATCCAGAGGAAGCCTTTGAGCTTGGAGCTTTGGCCTTGAACCTTTCTTGGAAGTACCAAATTCCAGTGATAGTTTTGCTTGATAAGATCGTCTGCGAACATTCCGCCACTTCAATATTGGATTCCAGTAAGATAATTATTGAACGCGGTCTGATTGCCGGTCAGAATGGCACGACCGCCAAATCGAATGACGTAAGTGCTTTCGAGATTACAAATAAGTCCCGCTCTCACATTACCGATCAATCCGGTTTCGAGGCTGCCGATTTTTCCGGTTCGAATACCAATTCGGCTATCGGCAGTAATAATCCCAGTCCGGATCCAGATGCCGCCAATAAGTCTGAGTCGGATCTTAATTCGATGGCCGGTCAGAATTATGGTCGCTATGAACTGACCAAATCAGGTATTTCGCCTATGGCTTTCCCCGGAACGCCCAATACGGTTGTCAAAGTGACCAGTTACGAGCATGACCAGAATGGAATGACGGCTGATGAAGCCGAACCGGTCAAAGCCATGATCGACAAAAGATTCCGCAAAGGGGAAACGATTTTGGCAGAATTGGGAACGCGGCAAACTCTTAAAACTTATGGCGATCCAAACAGCAATAATGTCGTTGTCTTCTGGGGATCCACCAAAGGCCCGGTTCTAGAGGCGGCCAAATATCTCAAGGCGCCGGTCAAATTCCTGCAAATAATCTGGGCCGAACCTTTTGATGCCAAGAAAGTCGCAGCCGCATTACATGGCGCCAAGAATATAATCAACATCGAGTGCAACCACAATGCCCAGATGGCTTCGCTCATTCGCGAGAAGACCGGCATCGAGGTCACTCATAATATTTTGCGATATGATTCCCGGCCGTTTGATCCGATGGAATTGGCGGAGGAGATGAATACGCTAATTGAAAATTAAAATATCAAAATGGAAAATGACAATTTAAAATTAAAAATGAAATCGCATGTATTTAGGCATTTGTCTGAATCAAGAAACCTTTTCGTTTGTCATTCCCGCGCCGTGCCCTGCCGAAGCTTCAGCGAAGGAGGGAAGGCGCCCAGTAGGTCATCTTGCTAAATGAGGAATTCAGCTTAATGTCAAAACCCAAATTTCCAATGTCAAATCAAATCCAAAAAATCCCCCGCCCTTCAGTCGCTCCGCTCCTTCAGGGCACCCCCTTTTCCAAAGGGGGATCCTCCAACGATTGCGCTATTGTTGGAAGAGCTTCTTCTAAGAAAAGGCTTTTTTCGAATTACCTCGCGGTTCAGATGGTGATTCGCCCTTTGGAAAAGGGGGTGCCTCGAAGCGAAGCGAGGGGTGGGGGATTTTTTGGAAGTGCCGTGTAAAGCGAGAACAAATGAAAATTTTAAAACATCATGCCTAATCTTTCCACCCCCTCAAAAATCACCTGGTGCCCCGGTTGCCCGAACAGCCAGATTTTGGTTGCTTTCCGAAAGGTCATTGGTGACATGATTACCTCCAATGAACTCAAAGCTGAAAACATCGTCTGCGCCGCCGGCATCGGTTGTCACGGCAAAATTTCTGACTATTTGAACTTGAACACCTTTACCGCTTTGCATGGACGACCGATCCCGGCCATGACAGGGATCAAATACGCCAATCCCGACCTGACCGTCATCGGTTTTAGCGGCGACGGCGACTCATTCTCCGAAGGCTTGGAACATCTCGTCCACGCCGCCAGAAAAAATGTTGATATCAAGCTTTTTGTTCATGACAATCAAGTTTTCGCTCTGACCACCGGCCAGGCGACCGCCCTGAGTCCAAAAGGTTTCAAAGGGAAGTCGACACCCGAAGGCAATCCCGATGAACCTTTCAATTCGTTGTCATTGGTTTTAGCCGCCGGCGCTAGCTTTGTCGCCAGAACTTACGCTGCTGATATCGCCGGCACCGAACGGATTATGACGGCGGCGATCCGCCACAAAGGTTTTGCTTTCGTCGACATCATCCAGCCGTGCATCACTTTCTTTGACACCCGTGATTATTTCAAGGATCGGGTTTATTGGATTGATGAGACCAGGCCGAAGAATGATTTGAATGAAGCAATTCGGTTGGTGACGGCGAAGGATGGAAGGGTGCCGTTGGGGATTTTCTATGAGAGGTTGTAGGTTGCGCTGTCATTCCCGCCTTCGCGGGAATGACAAACGAAAAAACTCTGCGATTCACTAGTCCCCAGTCCCTAACACCTAGTCCCTTCCCAATCAAACAACAAATAATATCATGGACTTAACCAACTTCTTCAACCCAAAATCTATCGCAGTGATCGGCGCCTCCTCAGACAAGACTAAGGTTGGTTATGCTCTGATGGCCAATCTTACCATGTCGGACATGGTAAGGACGCAGAAACCTGGGGATTTTGTTCCAAATATTACCATGTCTGACATGGTAAACTCTCGCAAAATCTTCCCAGTCAGCCTCTCGGAATCAGAAATCCTTGGTCTCAAGACCTACAAAGCGATGTCCGACATCGCTGAAACTATCGACCTCGCCATTATCGCCGTGCGTGCCGACATTGTCCCTCAAATTCTCGAACAATGTGCGGCCAAGAAAGTGACCTCGGCCATAATCATTTCCGCCGGTTTTAGGGAAATGGGTCCGGCCGGACTGGAATTGGAGAATAAATGCGCCGAAATCGCCAAGAAAAACAGGATTTCGTTGCTTGGACCAAATTGTTTAGGAATAATCAATGCGTCGACCGGTTTGAATGCTTCTTTTGCTGCAGGTTTCCGCGAGGAGAGACCTAGCGGAGCTGGTGCTCCGCTAGGTCTCTCCTCGCGGAAACCAAATATCGCTTTTCTCTCCCAATCGGGCGCGCTCGGCACTTCATTGCTCGATTTGGCGGCCAAAGAGGGCATCGGTTTTTCCAAATTCATCAGTTTGGGCAACGAGGCTGACCTCTCCGAAGTTGAATTTCTGGAATATTTGCGCGACGATCCCGAGACCAAGGCGATCCTTATTTATCTGGAAAAACTTTCGAACGCTCCCAAATTCCTGCAAATTGCTAGGGAAATAGTCAAAAGCAAGCCGATAGTTGTCCTTAAGGCCGGGCGCAGTGCCAGGGGACAAAAAGCCGTCATGTCGCATACCGGGTCCTTGGCTCCGGCCGACGCCGTATTTTCCGGAGCCTGCAAGCAGGCCGGGATTATCACCGTTGAATCAATCCGCGAGTTCTTCAATTTCGCCAAACTTTTTCAGTTGGGCATCACCAAGCCGCTACAGAATTTAGTGATTCTGACCAACGGTGGCGGTCCTTCAGTTGTGGCCGCTGACCTTGTCGATCTGTCCAAGTCGCTTTCGTTAGTTGAATTCTCCGAGGAGACCAAAGAATCTTTGCGCAAAGTTTTGCCACCTATGGCCGCCGTGGGGAATCCTGTCGACATTATTGGTGACGCTCTGGCCAATCGATATGCTGATACACTTAAAATTCTTGTAGAATTGAAGGAAGTCGACGGCATATTATTAATCCTCACACCTCAAATGATGACCGAGGTTGAGGCGACCGCCAAACTTGTCCTGGAATTTGGTAAGCAAAAGCCCATTATTCCTATTTTTATCGGAGGTCCGACGATCGAGCCTGGTCTCAAATTCCTTAAAGACAATGGTCTCACCAACTTTCATTTTCCAAAAGACGCGGTGGAGGTGCTGGATGGGTTCCTTGAGGTCTCTCCTCAAGGATCTAGGTTCCTTGAGGAGAGACCTCAAGGAACCTCTCTCCATCAACTCCCCCTCTCTGAAACCCTGAAAATCTTTGCCGAACAGGGGATCGCTATGTCCGGGGTTATGGTTACCAAGAAAGAAGATCTGATAAAAGCCATCTCCAAGCTCGGATGTGGCCCATTTTCCCTAAAAGCTATTTCCTCTGACATTGTCCACAAGACCGATGCCGGCGTTATCCGATTAAATTTGGCCGGTTTTGAAGAGGTGAGTGTCGCCTGGGATTCGATAGAACAGAGAATCAAACAAGGCTTTCCACAAACGAAAATAGAAGGCATGTTCCTTCAACCAATGGGAAAAGGAAAAGAAGTTATTATTGGAATGAAAAGGGATCCCGTCTTTGGTCCAGCGATTCTTTTTGGTCTTGGCGGAATATTTACCGAAGCTTTGAAGGATACTGTTATTAGAATTGCTCCAATTAATAAAGATCTAGCTCTGAATATGATGCGTGAGATCAAAGGTTTTCCTGTCTTGAATGGAATGCGCGGCGAGAAATCCGTGAATTTCGAAGCTTTGGCGGAACTCATTGTCGGGATTTCGAATGTTGCCTTGGCACATCCGGAGATCAAGGAGATTGATCTGAATCCGGTGATGGTTACACCAGAAAAAGCGGTGGTGGTCGATGCCAGGATGATGGGGTAAAATGCAAGGGACTAGTTTTTAGGGACTAGGGACTAGGAATCGCAAAGACCAGGTCTGACCTGGTGGGGTTGTAGATTACGACGAAGTGTTGTAGTTTAGAAATAGGGAAAGGATTTGTTATGAATCTTGACACTTTGACTCCTGATCGAAAGGCTTATTTGAAGCCATTTTCTCCTCATGCTAGATTTGAGATACCGTCTGAAAAGAAAGGATCTGAATATTTAAATTATCTTCACGGATTGATTAGCGAGATGCTGACTAAGGCAGATCCGCGGAATAGATGGAATCGTGTTAGTTTCGACCAAAAAAGTGGAATTGAAGGTGGTATCGGTTCTGTCTACCTCGGGGTCGATTTCATCGTTGGTTGTAAGCTGTATTGGTACAACGGTGAACAGATAGACACACCATGCGGCTGGCAAAAGGGTTGCTTGTTCCGCGACCATGAGGACAAGAGTGTCTACACGGTCAATCAGATTTTTTCTGCTTGCCGATGCCTTTGCGGAATTTCTGAAATCAAAAGAGATTCCGTTTACGCTGAATGTGAGGCATCGAGCTGATGACAGCGAAATTTGCCGGACTAGATTTCCAACATAAACGTATTGTCTCCCCTTCAGATTCGAAGCTGTAAGAAATTGCAGCTTTTTTTGTCGCTGAATTTTGATATTCAATAATTTGTTCAATAGGGCACACATCCTTTTTTTCACTTTCCAAAAGTGACGATAAAATTCGTCACTTTTCATATGTGAGAAAAGAGATATATCCGGACTTCTTTAGGTTTGAATTTCGCCGGATTTTGAAGTCAAACAGAAACTGAACATCCAAAGTAATTTCTAAGCCTCAGTCTCTTGCATCAAATTCTTATGAGTTTGTTTAAATAATTCAACACTGGATTCCCGCCTTGGTTCGACAAGCTCACCACAAGTCGCGGGAATGACAAGCATAAATATCTATTTCACTAACTGAAAAGTGATTCCCTAGAACCTACAACCTACCACCTAGATAAGCTTCTTCAAATCAAAATTAGGATCCCCCAACTCCTTGTGCAGTTTGGAAACATCCATATTCTTCTCTATCAGTTTCGAAATCGTCGTCATCTCCGCCGACCTATTGATAAGAGTGGCGCCCTCGATCTCATTATTGACAACAATGATCCGTCCGTAGGAATTGATCTCAGGCGAACCGCGGGTTATTACCGTGCGATCTGGACCAGGGGCAACATCGCCGACGAAAGCGATATTTACTCCACAACCTTGCGTTGTATAAAAAGAAACGAATTTGAAAGCTTCATGACTGCCGGTCATATTGAGTCCGGCCACGCGGCCTTGTTCGCGGGCATTGACCCAGTTGCCCATCTGAACATTTTCTTCCAGAAGAAGGTCCTTGTATTCGGCGATATCACCGGCTGTATAGATGTCGGGCGCGCTGGTTTCCATGAATTCGTTCGAAACGATCCCGTGGTTAGTTTTGACGCCAGAATCCGCCAGCCAACCAGTGGGATTGGTCACGCCAATGCCGGCAATGATCATTTCGCAGGGGATTTCAATTTCTTTTAAGTCGGGCTTTGTTTGTTTGACGACGACACTAGTAATTGGTCCCTGAATTTGATTCGTGGTGTTTACGGGTTTCAGGCTGTCAAAACCAGGAGTTGTAATCGGTTCGGGGCTTTGAGTATTGGAGTCATTATTACTGACTATTGCAGGACTATTCTCTTTCCTGTCACTTTCTAATTCGGGACCAGGATTATTTGTCGAACCATTAACTATCCCACCATTAACCATAACTACCTCGGCGTTTTTGATGATCTTAATACCCGCTGAAGTCAAAGCTTTTTCGATCATCAATCCCGAAGCTTCATCAAGAATTGGCTCCCAGAAATAGGATTCGCGCAGGATCAAAGTCGTCTCGATCTTGGCCAGATTCAATAGATCAGCCATTTCGAAACTAATAAAACCGCCACCGATGGTGATGCCATGCTTGGCGGTTTTGATCTCTTCCATGATGGCGATGCCGTCTTCCAATGTCCGCAGGCTGTGAATATTGGCCTTATTTTCAGAGCCGGGTGCCGACCATTTGCGAGCATCGACACCTGTGGCTATCAAAAGTTTTTCGTAAGTAATTTGGGAGCCATCAGTCAAAGTCAAAGTTTTTGAAGTTGAATCGCATTTGGTTGCCTTTTTTCCTCCTAGAAAATCGATATGGTTCTGGTCATACCATTCCTTGCCTTTCATGTAGATCTCATTGAAGGGGATTTTGCCCAAGAAAAAAGCCGGCTTGGAAAGCATGACCCGAGAGTACATGAGATACGGTTCGTTGCTGACAATGGCCATAGTTCCCGTCGGATCGACCCGTCGAATAGTTTCGGCCGTCGAGACTCCGGCCGCTCCGCCGCCGATGATGAGGTATTTGTATGATGACATTGAATTTAGGGACTAGGGACTAGGGACTAGGGACTAGGGACTAGGGACTCTCGATTGTACCATTGTAGCAAATGCGATTCACTAGTCCCTAAAAACTAGTCCCTAGTCCCTTATCTCGGGAACACCTTCTTTCCCTCCTTATCAAATAGTAGAATCGCTTTTGTCGGACACGATTCAGCAGACATGACTAACGTCGCATCATCGACAGAATCAGCACCAGTGACAACAGCTTTATTTTCACCGTCTAATTCATAGGTTGTGCCTGAAACAGCTAAACATGAAGCCGCTCCGATGCAAAGGTCTCGATCGATGACGATTTTGGCAATCTTCGAATCCGCGCGATTTCTAGGGTATTCTTTTTGGTTGGACATTGAATTAATTTAAAGTTAAAAAATCAAAATGGAAAATGACAAGGCAAAATTCAAAATGAAATCGCACCCGTTTCGGACATTTTGCATTTTAATCTGTCATTTTCCATTTTGAGATTTACATTTTACATTATTTAATAATTTCAACTTCTCTCACCTCGGCCACCTCTTCCTTGAGAAGCTCGCCGACCATACTATTATACGTCAAATCAGCCATCCGACAATCCTTGCAGGCTCCGGATATTTGTAGTTTGACAATGCCATCTTTGAATCCGAGCAAGACGACGTCGCCGCCGTGCATTTTGATGTAAGGACGGACTTTGGCGAGGAGAGCGTTGATCTTTTCTTCTGGAGTCTTTGTTTTTGGTTTTGGCATAATTTGAAAAATCCCCCGTCCCTTCGCTTCGCTCAGGTCCACCCCCTTTTTCAAAGGGGGATCCTCCATCTTTCCATATTTTAAATATAACTCGCTGTGGTTCTAAAGACTCCTGATGTTTAACTTCTTTCACTAAAAAGTATTTTACTAGACTACCTTATATTACACTAGCGGTTCGTTGGTGGATCCCCCTTTGGAAAAGGGGGTGTCCTGAGGCGTAAGCCGAAGGACGGGGGATTTTTTAATGAACCTACTCCCTAACCAAAATACTTCTCCCTATAAAACCTTATCAATTCCTCGACCTCGGGAATGCACTGCGGAAAACCGATGCCAACCTTCGTCCTTTTTTGAATTTCTTCTAATGTTGAAGCACCTTCAAGGACTGCTTCTTCGATGTCCGCTTCGGTGGTCATGGTTTCCGGATCGATCACCTTGGCGCCCTCGGTTTCGATCCTTTTGAATTGTTCGGTCTTCTTGAACCAATCGTTCAAGGCCGCCCGCAAGGCTTTGTCGCCGAGGACCGAGCAATGGATCTTGCGGTCGGGAAGTCCGCCCAGTCTTTTTATTATATCCTGAGGTCTTATAGCCAAAGCTTTTTTAATCGGTAAACCGCCTTTTTCGGTGACCATGACGGAAAGCATTGAGGTCGCGGCGATGGCGCTGGCACAGCCGAACGTCCGCCATTTGAATTCCTTGATCCTATCCATTTTCCTGTCGATTGTGAGCCAGACCCGCATGACGTCTCCGCAAGCCGGACTGCCGACGATCCCCTGAGCATCATATTTTGCCTCTTTCGGATTCTCCCAAAGGAGATTCTTCGGCTTGAAGAAATGTTCCCGTACGATCTTCGAATAAGCCCAGGAATTGCCCGTCTGCCTGTTCACGACGTCCGGTTTGGTTTTCTTTGGTTTTGTGGTTTGCATAATTTGAAAAATCCCCCGGCCTACCGGCCACCCCCTTTTCCAAAGGGGGATCCTCCATCCTTCCTTATTTTAAATATGACTCGCTATGGCTCTAAAGACTCTTGGTGATAAATTTCTAGCACTAAAAAGTATTCTACTAGACTACCTTATATTACACTAGCGGTTCGTTGGTGGATCCCCCTTTGGAAAAGGGGGTGTCCTGAGGCGTAAGCCGAAGGACGGGGGATTTTTTGATTTCCTCAAAAAATGCGGCGTTTTCCCGCCAATAAACGCTCTCGGCTCCGCTATTTTCTTGGCGTGATTCAATTCAAGGTTCAGCGGCGAGATCGCCCTCAACTTTCTTACTATATCAGGAAGATGTCTGATCACAAAAGCAATATCTTTGCTTGTCGTATCATGTCCGAGGGTAAATCGTATACTGCCATGGACGAATTCATAACAACTGCCCATCGAAGTCAAAACATAGGACGGTTCCAAGCTTTCGGAATTGCAGGCTGAGCCGGTATTGGCGATTATTCCGCATTCATCTAGGTGCAATAATAGTGCTTCACCCTCAACGTCAAGAATAGAAATGTTCAGGAAATTGGGCAATCGTTTGGTCTTGTGGCCATTCAAGACAATTTTTGGAAGGTTTCTCATGAGGCCTTTTTCAAGTTTGTCACGCAGTGTTTTTAATCTGCGGCGCTCTGTATTCCTATTACGGTTGTTCAATTCGAGAGCCGCGCCGAATCCCACGATGGCCGGAACATTTTCCGTGCCGGATCTCAGTCGATTTTGTCCGCCGCCGTAGATTATTGGCTGAATCTTTACGCCTTCTCCAACATACAAACCGCCGATACCCTTTGGCCCGCCAAATTTATGGGCTGATAATGTCAGAAGATCGAGGCCCAATCTTTTGACGTTTACATCCGAATATCCGACTGCTTGACTGCCGTCGCTGTGAAAGTAGGGAAGTGACGTGTTGTCTGAGATCTCTGTTTTAAATCGTGGCGCGCGGTTTGATTTTGGTTGTTCTTTTGAATCGGTCGAAACCGGAGTATTTTGCCTCCGGAATCTCTTAATAATTTCTGCAATATTCTTAATCGGCTGGATCGTGCCCGTCTCGCTGTCGGCCATTGTGATCGAGACGAGAATAGTCCGGTCATTCAGCGCCTGTTTCAATTCTACCAAATCAACCAAGCCATTTTTGGCCACTGGCAACTCGATGATCTCAAAACCTTCCTTCTTTAAAGCCTGACAAACCGCCATGATACCTTTGTGCTCCAAGGCTGAAATTATAATACGATTGCCAAATTCTTTGTTGGTTCTGGCTATGCCTGCCAAGGCCAAATTGTCGCTTTCGGTAGCTGAGCCGGTGTAAACGAATTCGCTTGGCTTGCAACCAATAATATGTGTAATCGTTTCAGTAGCCCGGATAATCCCCAGACGCGCTTCTCTTCCAAGTCCATAGATGTTTGACGGATTGCCGTATTTTTCCCTGAAATATGGTCGCATGGCCTCAAAGACCTCTTTGCGCAGAGGGGTAGTCGAGGCATTGTCGAAATATTTGAGCCTGTGCATAATCCCATACTACCATATGATTATTTGATGTTATATTCGCTTCGCTCATATATCGCCTGCGCTCGGATTGTGTGTAAGTTGACTTCCACAAATCCTCGCTTGGCGCTATAATACATCCATGTCATCAGGCGTTGAATTTGACGAGGATTCTTTCGGTCAAAACCGTCCACAGCAGTCCGGCCTGCCAGCGGGGTCGATGGTACCCAGACAGTTCACCAATGCCACTGCCCAGCCTGAGTTCACCGGGATAGTCGGTTGGCTTATCCGCCATCGGCTCGCCAAGTCCCCGCAAGGGGCCCAGAAGATCCTTATCGGGATAGTCGCCATAAATATTATTATTACTTTTATTATGATAAAATATTATCTATGAACAAAGTCAAATATCAGCTCCCATTATCAACGAGAATAATCTTGGTCATGGTCATCGTCTCCAATGTCTTCGTGACCTTCGCCGTTTGGCAGGGTTTGGTTTAGCAAAAGTTATCCCCTTATTCGGAAATTTGACCCCTAATATTTTATCAGGGTGTTATTATTAGTGTGTATCAGTCGAATACTCCTTTAGCAAAGTAATTTGAAAATTAAATGGCAAAGAAAAGAAAGGTCGCGAAGAAGACGAAGAAAAGCAAATCAAAGAAGCATTCCAAGAAGAGGTAGTCTCTTTGATGTTTGAAGAATTTAAAAAAGCCGTTCCGATGTCCATCGGAACGGCTTTGTGTTGCTATGAAGCATTACATTCGCAGGGGATTTCTTCGGTAACCATAAGGAAAGCCAAGACGTCCCTTGCGCTGTAAGAATCGTTTTCGTCTCGCATCAAGCGTTTGAGAAAACTGACATCATCACCCAGGGTGACGATCGGCAGACCGTCGATCATGCCGGCTGTTGCAAGAAGTCCCTCGCAAATACACCGAACTCCGATGGTGTCTTCGATTTTTCCACCTTTTCGGATGTAGTCTTCTATTGGCTCGGCCGGACAGCGATAGCCGTTTTGACCGTTAGGCTTTTTGTAGAGAACTCGAAGAGCCCCTTGTTTGCAAACGCGCTTCCTGCAGCCGTAATGGAAGTCGTCTGATGCCGTGCCATTAAGCTTCGCCACTTTAAATGGAAAACCTGTCGGTGAGAATGCGCTGGTGAGGATTACTAGCTGGTCAAGAAAAGCCCTCTTTCTTATCCAGTCCCGAAGTTCTTGGGTCATCCCAGACCTGCCTTCTTGGGCCATTTTCTCATCTTCTTCCGGAGTCTTTCCTGATTTGCCGCAGAGAGCAAGGATCGTGCCTACTTGAATCCCGACGGCCCCTTGAGATTTTGCGAATTCCAGTTTTTCCGGCGAAGCGTACGAACCACCCATCCAGAATGGATAGCCTAGATCGACCAATTTCTGTTTGTCGAACTCGTCTTTTTCGTCATAGACGAATTCACCTTTGGTGTTGCGTCCGCCGTTTCTGGGAGGAGCGTTATGGCCGCCAGCCGTCGATGTTTCGACGACGAAGCCATGGACACGGCAAGGTGATTTGTTTTCCATTAATTTCTTGTCCAACTTTGCAAAGACGAGCGCCAAAGTGTATGACGAAATGATTGGAATGAAGAAGGGGACTTTATGTAGCGGTAATCTCGACCCGAAGAATTTTTCCGGATCAAAAGTCATTACCTTCTTTTCTTTTTCACCGACCACTGTCACTGGATAAGTCAAAGGTGCGCCCTTTATGAGGCAATTTATGACCTCCGGAATATGGAGCGGAATTCCCGCACCCATCACAATCACGTCTACTC